>JACCDK010587189.1_pt1 | contig 12890 bp, 13 predicted proteins | sample 7445871 | NCBI WGS metagenome assembly JACCDK01 (sample SAMN15323436, study PRJNA562643) | freshwater metagenome | isolation source: river surface water | place: USA:Blue River Watershed | collected 2017-08-15 | reverse complement strand
TGATGCACTGGGAAGGTGCAGTTGTAGCTCCTGAGTAAAAAAAAGCCCCTAATTAATTAGGGGCTTTTTTTTACTCAGGAGCTACAACTGCACCTTCCCAGTGCATCATGCCGCCTTCTAAATTATAGGTATTTGCAAAACCCATTTGATTCATGATCGAACAGGCTTGAGCACTTCTCCCTCCTGCTTTACAATACACATAGTAATTTTTAGATTTATCCAATTCTTCTAATCGATAGATGAATCCTTGTCCTTTATAAATGTCATTTAATATTGCCCCCGGAATGATTCCGTCTTGCCATTCGTCTTCGGTTCGCACATCAAGTATTTCAGCATTGGTGTCGGCTGCCAATTGGCTTGCCCAGTCGTCTTGTGATAAATTCATTTGGATTATTTTTTTTTCAAAAATAGGAAATTTCTTTCATTTACAAATTGAAGTATTTAGTAAGCTTCTTAATATCTTAACAAAAAAATAACATAACATTTGTATATACAAATAAAAATCTAGTTACATTTGTACCTACAAATATTGAGTACCCCAATATGGAAATTGAGAAAGTAGTAAAATCAAATATTAATCTAGATGATTCTAAAAAAATCATCTTGAATATTATTTATACTCAAAATGTAGTTGCCGATAAATTCAATGAAATCATTAAACCATACGATTTATCGAGCGAACAATACAATGTATTGCGCATTTTGAGAGGTCAAAAGGGTCGCCCTGCTAACATGTGTATCATTCAAGAACGAATGTTATCCAAAAACAGCAACACCACTCGATTGATTGATAAATTACTACTTAAAGAATTAGTAACTCGAGAGGTATGCCCTGAAAATAGAAGAAAAATTGAAGTATTAATCACCAATAAAGGTTTGGAATTATTAAAGATTCTAGATCCTAAGGTTATCGAATATGAAAATCAATTTGCCGATAATTTAAGTGCTACCGAAAAAGCACAACTCAACACCTTATTAGAAAAATATAGAACCTTAAAATAAAAACTATGAGTCAATTTAATGAAAATGCAAGATGGCGTTACGCCACAAAAAAATTCGATGCTTCCAAAAAAGTATCTGCTGAAGATTTAGCCACTTTAAAAGAAGCAATCCGTCTTTCTGCCTCTTCATTTGGCTTGCAATTATACAAAGTAATTGTAGTTGAAAATCCAGAAATTAGAGAAAAACTAAAAGAGGCTTCATGGGGTCAGGCTCAAGTTGTTGATGCATCTCACTTAATTGTTTTTGCTAATCAAACAACTGTTACTGATGCAGATGTTGATGCATACATCAATAACATTGCTTCAACAAGAAACATCCCTGTAGATGCTTTGTCTGGTTTTAGTGACTACATGAAAGGAACTATCAAAAACATGCCCGATGAGATCAAACCAATTTGGACTTCAAAGCAAACCTACATTGCATTAAGTAATTTATTAAATGCAGCTGCAGAACTTAAAATTGATGTTACTCCAATGGAAGGCTTTGTACCAGCTCAATACAATGAAATTTTAGGTTTAGATAAATTAAACCTAAATGCTGCTCTTGTTGCTCCTATTGGCTATCGTCATGAAGAAGATGCTACGCAACATGCGGCAAAAGTCAGAAAATCAAACGAAGATTTATTCATAACCATTTAATTTCTAATCCCTAATATTTAACAAAAATGAAAAATTTAAAATCAATCGCAATCGCATTATTAATGGCAGTTTCAACAATTGCTTCAGCACAAGTAAAAAAAGTAGACGCTGCAAAAAGTAGCATCGCTTGGTTAGGTAAAAAAGTAACTGGACAACACAGTGGAACGATCAACTTAAAAGAAGGAAGCCTTATTTTTAAAGGAAAAAAATTAACTGGCGGAACATTTGTAGTGGATATGACTAGTTTAACGGCTACGGATTTAACTGGAGAATATCAAGAAAAATTAAATGGTCACTTAAAAGCAGATGACTTCTTTGGAACTGATAAATATGCTACTTCTAAATTAGTTTTCAAAAAAATTGCTGATAAAGGAAATGGTGTTTACAATGTTACAGGTGATTTAACTTTAAAAGATGTTACCGCTCCTATTAACTTCACAATCACAGTTAAAGGTAATAAAGCTACTACTGCTTTAAAAATTGACAGAACTAAATACGGAATCAAATATGGTTCTGGAAGCTTCTTTGATAGCTTAGGAGATAAAGCTATTGCTGATGAGTTTGAATTAACTGTAAATTTACAGTTCTAATAAAATCTCATTTTATAACAAAAAAACCTTAAAGATTTCTTTAAGGTTTTTTTTTATGCAGTTATGTTATATTTGCTTAATGAAAAAAATAGCACTCATAGATAATTACGATAGCTTCACTTTTAATTTGGTGCATTATTTAGAAGATCTAAACTGTAAAGTTATGGTTTTTCGAAATGACGAATTTGAGTTGGAGGAGCTTAAAGATTTTGACACTATTTTACTTTCTCCAGGACCAGGAATTCCTTCAGAATCAGGGCTTTTATTAGAAGTTATTAAAACCTATGCTTCAACAAAAAAAATACTCGGAATTTGCCTTGGACATCAAGCAATTGGAGAAGTATTTGGCGCAACGCTGCAAAATTTAAACAAAGTTTATCACGGAGTTGCAAACACCGTCACACAAACGGGCAATGAGAGTCTATTCAATACCCTACCGCCACAATTTCAAGTTGGTCGTTATCATTCTTGGGTAATTAATAAAGACGATTTTCCTGAAGTACTTGAAATTACTTCACTCTCTGAAAACGGAGACATTATGTCTATTCGACACAAACTATTCAACTTAAAAGGAATTCAATTTCACCCCGAAAGCATCTTAACTCCGCAAGGGAAAACCATATTATCTAACTGGTTAAGCGAATAAAATAATATTAAATTATTAATTTAATTAAATAAAATTAAATAATTGAAAATAAATTAGTTAACACGAAACTATAGATATTTTCTATATTGAAAAAATTACATAATTAAGGAGAAATTATCTAGTAAAAACCAAAGTAGTTCCTTTACTCAAATTGACATCGAAAGCATAGCCTTCATAATTAAATCCTTTCAAGTCTTCTATAGTTTGCGCATTGGTATCTACAATATAACGAACCATCAAACCCCTAGCCTTTTTAGCAAAAAAACTAATCATTTTGAGTTTGCCGTCTTTATAATCTTTAAATTCCGGAGTAATTACCGGTACTTTTAATTGCTTCACATCAACGGCATCAAAATATTCGGCACTAGCCAAATTGATAAAAAGCTCCTCTTTTTCTAATTGCGCATTCAATTCTTTGGTTATCGTTGCTTTCCAAAATTCATATAGATTTTTTTTAGTACCAATAGCTAACTTAGTTCCCATTTCTAAACGATACGGCTGCATTAAATCTAATGGTTTTAGCAAACCATATAGCCCCGATAATATGCGTAATCGGTCTTGCAGTAATTTTATTTTGTCTTCCGATAACGAATAGGCATCCAAACCAACATATACTTCGCCACTAAAAGCAAAAATTGCAGGACGGGCATTTTCAGGTGTAATTTCGGCTACATTGCGCTCTTGGTTGCGCTTCCAATTTAAATCGGCCAAATTCATAGAAATATCCATTAATTCGGCTAATTGTTTTGGCTTTTTTTTCTTGAGCACCTTATCTATTGCTAGCGACTGTTTTTGAAATTCGTACTCAGAATAATCTTGTGTAGGCAACGGACTTTCAAAATCTAAAGATTTGGCTGGAGAGATTACAATTTTCATAGATATTGGGTTGAAAACCCAAAAATACAAATTCCTTTTCAATTAAAAATATTATCAACAATTCGTATTTCTTAATTCGATATTCCTAATTAATATTTTACATTTGAGGTCTCAAATAAAATTACAACCTATGGTCTATAAATTTAGAGTAATTCTAGATGCAGAAGAAGATGTATTTAGAGATATCGCCATCTTAGAAACTGATACCTTAGAAGATTTGCACAATGCCATTGTGAATGCTTTTGGCTTTGACGGATTGGAAGTGGCTTCTTTTTACACCTGTGATGATACATGGAATCAAGAAGATGAAATTCCGATGTTTGATGCCGGAGATGTTCCAGGTGAAACTAAAATCATGAGCGATTATACTTTGAATTCTATTTTAGATGAAGAATTCACTAAGATCATTTATGTGTATGATTTTATTAATATGTGGACTTTCTTAGTAGAACTTGCTGCCATAGAAGACACTATTGAGACAGGGGTTATCTACCCTAACTTATTGTTTTCGCATGGAGAAATGCCAGCAGAAGCAATGGAAAAACATTTTGTTTCCGACTTTGACGAGGAAGAAAGTTATAATGAATTTGAAGATGATTTAGACGAGGACGATTTGGATATGTTTAGTGGAGACGACAGCTTTGAAGATTACGGATTTGAAGAAAATTGGAATTAATACCTAATAGGTCCTGAGGTACTGAGGCAGTAAGTTTCTAAGTTTTTTTTGTATATTTAAGTAACATTAAAATACAAATTGATGAGTAATTTTAGAAAACTTCTGATTTGGCAAAAAGCCATGAACCTTGTTACAAATACTTATTCTAACACCAAAGAATTCCCAAAAGAAGAAATTTTCGGATTGACTTCTCAAATTAGAAGATGCATTATTTCAGTTCCAAGTAATATATCCGAAGGCTGCGGAAGAGACAGCAACAAAGAATACCTTAGATTTTTAAATGTGTCCATTAGTTCCTTATTTGAATTCCAAACACAACTAGAAATTGCAAAAAATATTAATTACATAAAAGAAAAAGAGTATAATAACCTATATGAGGACAGTCGAGAGTTAGAGCGAATGCTTGTCTCCTTTATCAATAAAATAAAAGAACGAAGCTAAAAACTCAGCAACTCAGAAACCAATCCCTTAGCACCTAAAAAAAATGATTAACCTATTCAATACACACATCGAAACTTTATCAATTCATAAAGTTGGAAATAAAAGCCGAAATGAATCTATTTTCTTGTCTGAAAACCCATACTCATTAAATGACGAAATAGTTCCTATATTGAAAGAATATTTCTTCAAATCTTTTCGTGAAAAAGAAGAAAACTATTATCAATTTGCACATGAAGTAGATTTAGAATACAATGAAATGTTCAAATTGGCTGATGAAATCTTTACTAATCCGGGTGCGGTTCATGAAGTTTCTAAAAAAATCACGCAACATTTATTTGAACAATCCAATCATCCACACATTAAAAATGGAGAGGTTTATGTAACCTACTTAACCAATGTATCAATTGACAACAATGTAGTTGACGCAATTGGGGTTTTTAAAAGTGAATTGCGTACCGATTTTCTTCAATTTGAAGAAAAAGAAAGCCATTTAGAAATGATTCTTCAAGAAGGAATTAACTTAAACAAACTCGATAAAGGTTGTTTGATTTTCAATCATAAAAAAGAAGAAGGTTATAAGATCTTAACGGTAGACAGCAACCGCTATGATGCGCGCTATTGGTTGGAGCATTTCCTTTCGGTAGATGCATTTCAGGATGAAAATTTCATGACCAAAAAGTATTTAAAATTCTGCCAAGAGTTTGCAAAAGAAATAGTTTTTCCAGCCGAAGACAAAAAGCAGGAAGTGATGTTTATGAATCGTGCGGTGAACCATTTTGCAAAAAACGACAATTTTGAAGAAACCGCATTCCTAAATGATGTAATGGAAAACCCCGATTTGATTCCGGAGTTTAAAAGCTACAAAGCCGATCGTGGTGAAAAATACAGCATTGAAGATGTAACAACCTTCCCTATTGCAAATGCAGCCGTAACCGATGCCAGAAAATCCATAAAAAATGTAATTAATTTAGATACCAATATTCAAATTAAGTTGGATTTTATTAATGCAGAAAGTGTAGAAAAATTTGTAGAAAAAGGCTGGGACGAAGAAAAACAAATGTACTACTACCTGGTCTATTTTAATAAAGAACAAAAATCATAACTACTTAAAATTCCCTAATCAAATTAGGGAATTTTTGTTTTGTTAAAGCTATAGTATCAAAGCAAATTATATAATATCTTTATATTCTAAAACACGAGTTATTTGCGAACCGATTTATTCATATTAGTCTATCTCTTGGGAAGTTACAATATGGTAGCTCAAAATGGTGTTCCTTCAAAGTCGGATAGTGTTTATACTAAAATAGAGCAAGTTTCTCAAAAAAAGAAATTCTATAAATTCCTCCATGATGCATTTTTTCGCAGTGTTCAAACAGAAGAATTGAGCAATACAAAAAGACAAAAATCGGCTTCAATAACCCCAATTCCTTACAGTCTATACAATTGCAAAATTATCCGCAACATCACCATTGAATCTTTGGATCCCTTTGGATTTTCTGCAGAAAATAAAAACAGTAAACCCGAGAATCAATTAGAACGAATTGGAAATTCCCTGCACATCAAAACAAAACATTGGACCATCCGAAACTTACTTTTATTTAAGAAAAATGAAGAACTCGACTCTTTACTGCTAAAAGAATCGGAACGTTTAATACGAAGTCAGCGGTACGTGAGAAGTGTGATCATAAAACCGATTCCTATTGCAAACTGCTCCGACTCTATTGATGTTTCGGTACGGGTGCTTGATACTTGGAGTGCAGCAATCACGGGAGCTTATGCTAACAACAAATCCAACTTAGATATCAATGAGAGAAATTTTATTGGTTTAGGTCACGAATTTGACATCAATTATCTAAAAAGTTTAGATAATAGTACCGCAATCAATTATGGCTATGATGCCAAATATACCGTCCCAAACTTTAGGAATACCTTTATAAATACTTCGGTGGCATCCAAAAAAGATTTGAATAATTCTACTTATAAATCCATAAAATTAGACCGCCCTTTTTACTCAACCTATACCCATTGGGCAGGAGGAATTTATTATGATTACAAGTCGTACAATCAAACTCTAGTAAATTCAGATGCTGTAGCTCTATCACAATATTTTAACTCTAAAACCTACTCTCTGTGGGGTGGTCATGCATTTAATATTTTTGGAAAACGATCAGAGTTTGCCCGAACTTCCCACCTCGTTATTACCGGTGGGTTCACCAATACTAATTACATTTCTAAACCAGACATAGCAATTGATCCGATTCAATTTTTTAGTTCTTCTAAATTAGCCTTAGCAACCCTTGGAATCTCCGCTCAAAAATTTTATCAAGACAAGTATTTATTTCGTTTTGGAACCATTGAAGACATCCCTTACGGAAAACTAATAGCTGTAACCGGTGGATTCGAAAATAAAAATTTGGTAAATAGAGCCTATTTTGGCGGACGCTTTGCATATGGAAATTACTTCAATTTTGGTTATTTACAAGGTAATTTTGAGGCGGGAAGTTTCTTCAATAATGGTAAATCAGAACAAAGCATCTATAAATTTGAATTGAATTATTTTACCAATTTATTTCCAATTGGTTCCTGGAAATTCAGACAATTTTTTAAGCCCGTTTTAGTTTTAGGAACCAATCGATTAAACACCCAGCAAGATCGGTTGAACCTTATCGATGTAAATGGAATTCCGGGTTTTAATAGTGCGCCACTTACCGGAACCAAAAAATTCTTGGCTACCTTTCAAACCCAATCGTACAATCAAAAAGAATGGTATGGATTTAATTTTAGTCCGTATCTAAATTTTACTTTTGGCTTTTTAGACACAGGAGATCATATCTTTTTCAGCAATAAAATGTATTCCCAAATTGGAGTTGGTGTTTTAGTAAACAACAAGTACTTGATTTTTAACAGCTTCCAACTTTCCTTCTCCTACTACCCTTCCTTGCCTATTGACGGCAGTAATATTATTAAAACCAATGCGTTTCAAAACAACAATATTGAATTCCGTGATTTTCAAATTGGGCAGCCAGCGCTTATTCCTTATCAGTAATAAAGTTAATGAAGCTAACAATATTATTTTATTGCTACTTTTTCAAAAATAGGGTAACTTATTTTTTTTGTCTAAATTTGAAATAAAAAACATGAGCAAGATTCATTTTTTTTGCATCCTATTTTTTACAACTGCTCTAAACTACTCGCAACAAGTAACTTCGGTTGCGGGGTATGGAATTGCTGGTTTCCTTGATGGACCAGGATGGCAAGCACAATTAAAAGGCATTACTGGTGTTTGTACCGATCCTCAGGGAACTATTTATATAGCTGATTCAGGAAACAACCGAATAAGAAAAATTGAAGCCACAGGCAATCACATGGTTTCTACAATTGCAGGAAGCGGTGTAGAAGGATTTGCGGACGGTATTGGTACAAATGCGGTTTTTGCATCACCAAATGGAATTTGTATTGACAATCAAGGAAATTTATATGTAACTGATTTTTGGAATTATAAAATTAGAAAAATTACTCCAGCAGGAGTAGTTACTACTGTTGCAGGCACAACACCCGGGTTTGCTGATGGCACTGTTGCCACAGCTAAGTTTGGCTATTTAGAAGGGATTTGTATAGATGTGGATGGAAATCTGTTCGTAGCCGACGGAGGCAATAATAGAATAAGAAAAATTTCAACATCAGGATTAGTTTCAACCTTAGCTGGTTCAACAAGTGGCTATCAAGATGGAGTTGGCACAAATGCAAAGTTTGATTATCCTGCAGGAATTTGCATTGACCCCTCAAATACTCTATTTGTAGCCGAATTTTTTGGTGGAGGAAAAATTAGAAAAATTGATTCATTAGGTGAAGTAAGTACAATTGCAGGTAGTGATTGGGGATTTACAGACGGCCAAGGAACAGCAGCTCAATTCAGATATCCTATTGGTATTTGTATTGATAATTCAGGGAATTTATTTGTTGCAGATAGTGGAAATAATCGTATTAGAAAAATCACTCCTTCTGGATTAGTCAGTACTTATTCTGGTTCGATTTCAGGGTATCTTGACGGATTTATTGCTGATGCTCTTTTTAAAGGACCTCAGAGTATTTGTATTGATAGTAGTAATAATTATTTAATAATAGGTGACGTAAATAATTATAGAGTGAGAAAAATAGAAACAACATTAAGCACTGAATCTATAGTGTTTAATGGCATTAATTTATTCCCAAACCCTAATACAGGTAGTTTTAGCGTAAATGGTTTACAAAGTGGCAATTTAGAAATTTATGACCTGCTTGGGCAATTGGTTTTCACAATAAAAGTAGTTAACGCAACAAACCAAATAGACATACCGCTAAAAAAAGGAGTATATTTTGTAAAAATAAATAATGAAGAGGGTAAAACTACCACGCAAAAAATGGTTGTAGAATGAAACTTATTTTACACTGCAACTTTGTTATTTTAATACATCAAATTTCATAAAGCAATTCTTTTAATTGAGCTACAGTTCACAAATTGATCACTACCGTTTCTATCTCCAACCCAAAAGAATTCCTTACCTTTGCCGAAAATAATACCCCATGAGTACTTTTGAGCAATTCAATCTTCCTAAATCTTTACAAAAAGCAATTGATGATTTAGGATTAACCACCCCTACTCCAATTCAGGAGAAGTCGTTCTCGCCTATAATGTCGGGAAGAGATGTTATGGGAATTGCACAAACGGGTACCGGAAAAACCTTAGCCTATTTACTTCCACTTTTAAAACAATGGAAATTTGTTCCAACTGATTCTGCTCGTGTGGTGATTATTGTCCCAACAAGAGAATTGGTGGTGCAAATTGTTGAAGTTATTGAAAGTTTAACCCAATACATGTCGGTTAGAACACTAGGAATTTATGGGGGTGTTAATATCAATACACAAAAGAAAGCGGTTTACGAAGGAATCGACATTTTAGTTGGAACTCCAGGTAGAACCATGGATTTGGCTTTGGATAATGTGGTTCGTTTTGATTCACTTCAAAAATTAGTGATTGATGAATTTGACGAAATCTTAAATTTAGGCTTCCGTTTTCAAGTAACTTCTTTGTTATCAATGATGAAAAACAAGCGTCAGAACATTTTATTTTCGGCAACCATGACCGATGAAGTGGATGAAATGCTTGAGGAATATTTTGAATTACCCGAAGAAATCACTTTGGCACCATCGGGAACACCTATTGAAAAAATTGTACAATTAGCCTATTCGGCACCCAACTTTTTAACCAAATTAAATCTATTGAATCACATTCTTGCAACCGATGAAAGTACGAGCAGGGTTTTGATTTTTGCAAATAATAAAAAGTCGGTTGATTTAATTGCGAATAGTATTGAAGAAAATTATCCAGAGCAATTTGGAGTAATCCATTCCAATAAATCTCAAAATTACCGATTAAATACGATGGCTGCTTTTCAAGCCGGAGAATTGCGAGGCATTGTAACTACTGATGTTATGGCTCGTGGATTGGATATTTCGGATGTAACGCATGTAATAAACTTTGAATTTACCGACATTCCAGAACAATACATTCACCGTATTGGTAGAACGGGGCGTGCCGATAAATCGGGAATTGCCATAAGTTTCATCAGTCCAAAAGAGGAAGAAATTCAAATTGAGGCCGAAATCCTAATGGAAAAAGAAATTCAGTTTTTAGATTTTCCAGAAGAAGTAGAAGTTGCCGAACGCTTATTGGAGTTTGAAAAAGATAAAAAGAAAGTCAAACAACTTTTAAAACGAGTAAAACAAGAAGGTGGCGCTGCTTTTCATGAAAAAGCTAAGAAAAACCAAAAAGTAAATTTAGGCGGACCATCAAAAACTAAGCCTAGAAAAACCGAATCCAGAAACCGTGGTGTAGAACGAAAAAGAGATGCAAAAAAGAAAAAAAAGTAATCCAGGATCTATTTTAGTTGTGTGTCATTTTCGAAAATAAACTTTTAAACCTTTGAACTTTTTATTACTTTTGACAAATTAAATTAAAATGCAGTTCCAACATCCAGAAATTCTTTATTTCCTCTTCTTATTGGTAATTCCAATTCTGGTGCATCTTTTTCAACTTCGTAAATTTAAAACTGAATATTTTACCAACGTAAAATTCCTTAAAGAGCTTGTAGTTCAAACCCGAAAAAGCTCTAAAATAAAAAAATACTTACTATTAGCTTCGCGCCTTTTATTACTAACCGCATTAATTGTTGCTTTTGCAAAACCATTTTTTGTTGCTAAAGATCATAAAGATGCAAAAAACGAACTTTACATTGTTTTGGACAATTCGTTCAGTATGCAAGCCAAAGGACAAAAAGGGGAATTGCTAAAAAGAGCCGTTCAAGATTTATTGGAACACACACCGGAAGGCGCCAATTTTTCCTTATTAACATGCTCTGATAATTATTGGAATACCGATATTAAATCCATTCAAAAGGAACTGCAAAACTTAAAATACAGTGCCACTCCATTTCAATTAGAGTCTATTTTATCCAAAATAAAAGCACACAAATCGGCCTTTAGAAAAGATATTGTTGTGATTACCGATGTTGTTGGTTTAGATTCGAAAAATGCAGCTTCAAAAAGTGAAGACGAAAACTTATATTATATTATTTCAGAAGCCGAAAAAACCAACAATATTTCCGTTGATAGTGTTTTCATCAATCAAACCATGGATAACTTTTATGAAATTGGGGTTAAATTATCTGCCTATGGCGATGATTTCAAAGAGGTTCCAATTTCGTTATTCAACCGAAATAAACTAGCTGCAAAGACCGTAGTTGATTTAGATGCAAAAAACAAAACCATAAACTTCACAATCCCAAAGGCTGATTTTCATGGTTATGTTTCTATTTCTGATAATAGTTTAGAGTACGATAACACATATTACTTTAGTATTTCAAAACCTCAAAAAAGCAATGTAATTAGCATTGGAAATCAAGAAAAGAGTTCGTTTTTATCCCGAATATACACAGCTGCAGAATTTAATTATTCCAACTTTGAACTTACCGCTTTAGATTATAACTTGATTGAAAAGCAAGATGCTATTGTATTAAATGAATTGAAAGAAATTCCACAAGCACTACAAACCACCTTGAAATCCTTTTCTGAAAAAGGAGGAAATATTATTTTTATTCCAAGTGAAGAAGCATCGGCTGCAACTATGAATTCGTTTTTAAGTACGATAAGCAGTATTCAATTCAAATCAAAAAACAATTCTGATAAATTAATTACAAAAATTAATTTCAGCCATCCATTATTCAGTAGTGTTTTTGAAAAAGAAGTTACCAATTTTCAATATCCAAAAACTAAAGTTTCTTTTGAAATTGGAAACACTGCTCCTGTAGTTTTAGGCTATGCAGATCAAACTGCATTTTTAAGTTCTTCTGTTAGCGATGTTTCAGCTACCTATGTTTTTGCGGCGCCATTAAACAAATTGAATAGTAATTTTCAAAATTCTCCAATAGTAGTTCCAGTGTTTTATAATATGGGACAAAACGCACAAAAAGCAGGCATCAATGTATTGCAAATTGGAGAGAACAAATCATTTATTGTTGAAACAAAACTTGGCAAAGACGAAATCGTAACGGTAAAAAACAACCAAGAAAGCTTTATTCCATTGCAACAACTACTTAACAATAAAGTAAAAATAACCTGCAACGACAATCCAAAGGAAGCAGGAAATTTTGGTATCTACAACAATCAAATACCCGTAAATACAATTAGTTTTAATTATAATCGAACCGAAAGTAATTTAGAAAACACCAATACAGATGCGTTTGACAATTATAAAGAAATAAGTAATGTGAGTGCTATCTTTGACACACTTCAAGCCAACCGAAGTGACAATCAAATGTGGAAATTATTTATTTTATTATCTTTATTATTTATTACGCTTGAAGTATTAATTCAAAAATATGTAAAATGATTTTGGCTCTAACGAGCTGTAAATCCAATAAAAAAAGTTATGAAAATCATAATCCGTGAAGCCAAGATTATCGACTCTAAAAGTCCGTTTCACC
>JACCDK011276835.1_pt1 | contig 12895 bp, 11 predicted proteins | sample 7445871 | NCBI WGS metagenome assembly JACCDK01 (sample SAMN15323436, study PRJNA562643) | freshwater metagenome | isolation source: river surface water | place: USA:Blue River Watershed | collected 2017-08-15 | reverse complement strand
GGCGGTTTACTTTCTGTTGCACTTTCCCGTGGATTGCTCCAGGTGGGCGTTACCCACCACCTTGCTCTGTGAAGTCCGGACTTTCCTCGGCATTTTCATGACGCGGTGATCCGGGCGACTCTTCGTTGCCTAATGGTACGGGGAGTTTAGGAGAGCGAGAATTCCTATAACTGCGCTGCGCTCTTCCAAATGGAGTAGAGCGCTGGCGATGCAGCTGGATTGGCGCAGAGAATGCCACCTTCGGACGGAAAGAGATTTACCTTGCCTGTGTGGTCAAGGACAGCGCCTCCAGCTTCGTGAACTATCAGCACGGCAGCAAGGTGATCAATTGGACTAAAGTGGCCAATTACAGAACCAACGCTCTGATTTTCTGCAACTCCCGTCAGAGTGAGTGTTCCAGATCCCATGATTCGCATCGTGCAGAAGTTCTCAGCAAGCTTTTCAAGTAGCCCTAACATCCCTGGCCATGGTTGATATGCCGCCAACTCCGTCGATACAACGCGGCTACTCAGCGGGTTCTCTGTTCCAATCTTTTCGATTGAAATCTTCTCACCGTTACAGCGCGCACCAAATCCTTTTCGTGCCTCATAGAGGCGATTTATCCAAGGGTGAGCAACTACGGCGACCAATGGAACCTTATTGAAAGATAGGGCTAGGGAAAAAGAGTTCCACGGGATCTTATTTGCAAAGTTTGTTGTGCCATCAATTGGATCGAGATACCACTCAGCGCAATTATCGTGAGGTTCTCCTCCAAACTCCTCGCCGACAAAACCATGACCTTTAAAGTTAGCGGCTACAACTTCGCGAACATGCGTCTCGATAGCCAAATCGATTTTGGTAACGATATCTGCGGCATTCTTCTTGAGCGTCAATGTCCCTGGGTTGAAATGAGTCATCACGACTATTGCCCAATTGCCGAGAATCCGTGCAACATCCATTGCAAAATCAAGATCGATCGAATTCTCTGAAATCTCCAGAGGAGGTCCTGTATAGAGAGATGGAGAATCCGCGATTACTTTTTGGAGATCGCTGAGTGAATCTGAGGTAATGGAATCGATGCCAATTGCAACTGCCCATCGCATGGTCGGAATATCGTTGACTGTCCATGCGGAAACCTTGTAGTTGAGCTTATGCATCTCAGCAACGCTCTCACGGTTGAGGTAGCCGTAATAGGAATTGATAAATTCAGGCTTGAGTTCCTCAAGAAGATTTTTGTCAGGCACTCCGAATTCATTCCAAGGAAACCATATCCGTGCTTCTGAAGAAAGTCCACGAATTATCTTCATGCCATCAAGATTTCCGCACCATGTGATTTGCGAAAGCGGGAGTTTGCTTGATTGAACAACCGCAAAGGCTGGTGCAGCAGGCTCAGGAATTTCCATATCAATCATCAATACAGAGTTGGTGCCCACAAAGAGAGTGAGGACCTCAGATAGAAGAGGGACTCTTAAATCCCCGCGTCCAAGATCGCGAACTTCCTGTAGAGAGAGTTCATAGATATTTCTTGCATCTCCCCAGATGCGCTCAAAGGTTGGATCATGGATAACTACAACTTCCCCATCACGCGTGAGACGCACATCAATCTCAACTACATCAGCACCACTTGCGATTGCAGAAGCAACGGATGCAATCGTGTTCTCGCGAAACCGACTTGAATCGCCTCGGTGGGCACATGCAAATGTCATCAGAATTACACGATTCGGACGAGCTTGCCGTCCTTATAAATCAGCGCCTTTGTGATGACCGCAAACCCTGAGTCTCCTGTATTGGGAACATCAGAAGAGATAAATGATCGGATACGAAGATCATCACGCTTGAGATAAACCTCATGGAAGTGTCCTCGTGGAACGATTTGCTCAACCACTGCTGGGTAACTTCCGGGAACCTGGTGCGCCGAATACATAACATCTTCAGGACGGATTCCGACAACATTTGTGCCTGAAGTTAGTTTGCCATCCGCAAAGTCACCATCAAACTTATTGAGGCTGCCAATGAAGTTTGCCACAAACTCTGTAGCTGGCTCGTCATAGAGCGCCTGAGGGGTGCTGAATTGCTCGATCTTTCCATCATTCATCACAGCAATTCGATCTGAGATTGAGAGCGCTTCATCTTGATCGTGAGTAACAATTAATGTTGTGATTCCGAGTCGTCGCTGTAGTTCACGAATATCTTCACGGACTTTCACGCGCAACTTCGCATCGAGATTTGAAAGTGGCTCATCGAGGAGCAAGATATCTGGCTCTTGCACGAGTGCACGGGCAAGAGCTACACGCTGCTGCTCGCCACCGGAAATCTGGCCCGGGCGAGAATCCTTATGGTGCATAAGGTTTACAAGAGTCAACGCTTCGTGGACTCGCTTCTCAATCTCTGCCTTGCCCATCTTCTTAATCTTGAGTGGATATGCAACGTTCTTGAAGACTGTCATATGTGGCCAGAGCGCATAGTTCTGGAAGACCATGGCACTAGGGCGGTTCTCCGGGCCGATTTCAGTAACGTTGTTACCGGCGAGAATTACCTCTCCTTCATCAGGGATCAGGAATCCTGCAATCATGCGAAGAGTTGTGGTCTTACCGCAGCCAGAAGGTCCGAGGAGAGAGACCATTTCGCCCTTGTTAACTGTGAGATCAAGGTTGTCGATGATGACGCGACCGCCGAGAATCTTCTTGAGTCCAGATAGCTTCAGGCCTAGATCGCCTTGATTAGTTGTCATGCGACACCCTCGTATTTTCTGATCATTTGATTTGGAACCCTTCTGCTAGCTGCCCACCAATAATGTGCTTGCGCGCAACTGAAATAAGAATGACTGAGGGAATTGTGAGCAGGATTGAGAAGACAGCTGCAATCTGTACGGGATAGTTAAGAACGAGCGCGTACATCTGAGTAGGCATTGTGTAAATCGCTGGGACGCCAACTAGATATGTGCCTTGTGATTCATCAAATGAGCTAAGGAAAGACATCACCATTGCAACAAGAATGCCTGGCATCGCCATGCGAAGTGTGACATCCCAGAAGACTCTAAATTTAGATGCACCGGCATCTCGAGCCGCTTCTTCTAAATTCTTAGGCACAGCAGCAAATGCTGCAGCTGGAATCCAGGTCATATAGATGATTGTCCCCAGCAGTTGAATGATGATGACGCCAAGAACAGTTCCCATCAAGTTTAGTGTGTAATAAAGCGTCGCAATAGACGCGAAGAGGCCAATCTTTGGAAATGAGTTTGCCGCGAAAATTCCGATAAGGAAGAAGCGGCGTCCGAAGAACTCATAGCGAGCAAATGCGTAGGCAGCCGGCAAGCAAATTATTGAAGAGAGCAAGACCACGATAGGGCTGATGATCAGTGAGTTTCTGATTGCCTTGATTAAAGATTGATCACCAATAACCGTTTCCCACCACTTGAGCGTCAAACCGTCTGGCAGAAGATTAGGGAATGTCCACGAGGTCGCGAATGCGCGAGAAGCAAGCCAGAAAAGCGGGCCAAGGATAAAGATCGCCATAAAGATAATAAATAAGTTGATGAGAATCTTCGATATGAGAGATCGAGAACGGAGATTGAGCTTGGTCTTTGATTTGGCCATTAGATCTTTCCGCTCTGTTTAGCACTACGAACATTTACCCATACGTAGATAAAGGCAATTACCGATGCTGCGGCGAAGATTACAAATGCCATAACCACTGATTGCTGAGGACGGTTATATGGTCCGAAGAAGTTAGCGATCTCCACGCCAAGCATGGTTGGCTGATTTGCTCCGAGGAAGTAAGGAACTGTAAACGAGCCCATGACACCAATAGCGGTAAATGTCGCTGCGATAACAATCTGAGCAAAAGCCAGCGGAATCATGATTGTTCTGATGATGCGGAAGAAGCTAGCTCCTGCATCCTGCGCAGTCTCAATGAGCGCATCGGGAATTCCCTGAAAGCCAGATGAAATCATCAGCAACGCAAAGGGAAGAGATGTCCACACTGTTCCGATTACTACCGCCCAACTAGTCATGGTGAGCGTTGGGAAATCCATGCCTAAGTGAAAGAAAATTGCTTTAAAGAACCCGTTTCCATCATAGAAAGTTCTGATTGCAAAAGCTGCGATAACGACTGGGACAAAGAGCGGAACGAGTGATAGATATACCAAGATCGCTGCAAGTCTTCCGCCGATAATTCTCTGATAGAGGCCCATTCCAAGCGCCATCGTAATAACGATGAAAGTTGCGCTAAATGAAATCAGGATTGTGGTTTTAAAGTCTCCGGGAAAACGTGAATCATTGAAGACGCTTCGGTAGGCATCAAATGTGCCCCACCAATTTTCTTTCTTATAAATCTCTTGCCCGATTAGGGCAACAATCTTATTTGGTCCACCAGTAAAACCCATGCTGAGTGCGAAAGCCAAAAGAATTGGTCCACCAATAAAACAGATGATCGTGATAACTGGAGGTAAAGACATGAAGAAGCCAAGCAAGGAATACCTCGCCCGTTTTGGGGCGAGGTATTCCTGCTTTGCGACTTCGGTAGAAGTTGACATTAAATCGAATATTTAATCTCTACTCGATTACTTGCCTGGAACTTCTTGTGCCCATGCTGCCTTCATATCTGAGTCATTTGCAGATAGATATGGAGCGCGCATTGCAGTGATATCCAAATCAGCGATACCAGCAGCAACTTCTGGGCTTAGGAGTGATTGAGGAATGACTGGAAGACCATTCATTGAACCTGAAACGATGAGATTCTGTGTTGCTGGAGACAGTACCCAGTTTGCAAGGAGGCGAGCACCGTTACGGTTTGTTGAGTTGGCAGGAATACCTAGGTATGCAGGACCGCCAGTAAATGATGGACCAGAAATACCAACAACTTTGATGTCCTTAGGCATTGTTCCTGCCTTTAAAGCAGATGCAATCTGATCTGACCAAACTGGACCCATATCAACGAGACCCTTTGAGAGGAGATCAAGAGTTGCCTGGTTGTTGGTTGGATATGTCCCGTTTTGACCGTATGTGTACTTATTCAAACCACGGAGCGTTGACCAACCTGCAGCCCACTTAGCCTGAACAGTCTTATTTGCGCCTGTCTGGAGAGCCGTGATGTCTTCTTTTGAAAGAGTGCTGTCGAGAACAGTCTGTACAAATGAGCGACCTGAGCCGCCACCCGCTGGTGCGTTGTAAGTGAACTTACCCGGGTTCGCCTTGATCCATGCCATGAGAGCTGTAAATGTCTTTGGTGGTGTCTTAACATTCTTTGAGTTGTAAGCCAAAAGAACTGTCGATGCACGGTAAGGAATTCCGCCATTGCCGTTCTTTACAAGAATTGATGGAACTTTCTTTACGTTTGGAAGGAGTCCGCCTGTTGGACGATAAAGTAGTCCAGCAGTTCCGAGCTGAGTAACAATTCCACCATCAATAATATCGATGCCTGGGTCACGGCGTGTCACCTTAGATGCAGTGATTTTCGCAAGAGTCTGAGCATCGTTTGCTCCGTTGCGGTCGAATGTAACTTCGACGTTGTAATCAGGGTATGACTTATTAAATTCAGGAATAAGTGTCTTTTCCCAAAGATCCTTAACGTTTGTATCCGCTGAAATATAAAGTCGAATTGTTGAAGTCGCAGCGTGTGAAGCTGGCGCCACTCCAACGATGAGGCCCAGTGCAGCAACTGCTGCAAGAACCTTAGAAAAACGTACCTTCATCTAATTCTCCCTATCGATTGTAAGTGGCGCTCATTTCACCACTGCGTTTGCGTCACTTTACGACCGTTGAGCGGTCAGGTCAATCACCTTGAGATAACAATTAGACAAAGTCTTGGCGCTAAAATGTGAATTTTCAAATTTTCAGAGTGCAATAGTGCTGCAATTTGCTCGTAAATTAAGCAAATTGCCTATATTTTGATTGCTAACTGGATATTTGACATGGAGATTGCTGATGCCTTCTCTGAAGGTTCGTGGGCAGAATCCTGCTCGCTCATCAACCATGCGCTATAACCAACAGCGTCGAGCGCTTTGAAGAGACCGTGTAGATCAAGAACTCCGGTACCAGCTGGGACAAAGAGTTTCGCATCGACAACTGCCTCTTCCATCGTCTCAAATTCACCAGAAATCATTCGCTGTAGAACTTCGCCATCGACATCTTTGACGTGAACATGGGTGATCTTCTCTCCATATTTTTTAACCGCTTCAACAGGGTCCCCCCCTCCGACAATCCAATGTCCCACATCGAGGCAGAGCGTTACTAACTCATCATCAAGCGATACAAAAAGTGCATCCGTTTCAGCGGGAGTTTCAATGTAGGTCGCCGCATGGGGATGAAAGGAAGATGTCACACCAACTTTTTTTGCTGCAGCGGCAATCTCATTCGACAAATCAGCCAATGCTTTTACGCCTGAGGAGGACATTGAATCTGATTGACCTACTCGGCCAGCAATCTTTTCTCGATCCACAGAACCATCTACAGCAAGAACCAACATCTCAATCCTATGTACTCCGGCAAATTCAACTTGTGCGAGATATTCATCCATGTAACCATCGAGAGGTCCATCGGGATTGCATCTAATTGCAATGTAATGCTCGGCTTTTCTCAATGTAAGCCGTCTCATCGTTTCATTAAATTTCTCAGAATTTCCTTGGTTGAGGCTGATTTGAATTCCCTTAAACCCGTATTCCGCAATCGCTTCGAGATAACTGTCAATCTTGTCAGGCGAATACTTCCAATTCAGCGGAACGAGACCAATCGGCGATTTATCTAACATTCGATTAGAGTAGTCGGGATTGCTAAGATTACTGAATCTCACACGAACCAGATTTACTCACTGAAGGAGCAGCAAGTGTCACCACTCAAAGTTGGAATTGTTGGCGCAGGCGAAATCGCTTCTTCCGTGCATCTACCTATCTTGACCCGACGCTCCGACCTATTTGAGGTTGTTGCGATTGCCGATCTCAATATTGAAGCAGCGCATGCCGTAGCCGATCGCTTCAACGTTTCAGGTCGGTATGCAAGTACGCAAGAAATGCTTAAATCTGCCCAGTTAGATATGGTCGCAGTTCTAAACTCAGGTTCGCATGCTAACCATGTGATTCTTGCACTCAACGCTGGCTTAGATGTTTTCTGCGAAAAACCACTTGCATACTCCCAAGCTGAAATTAACGCTATCGGAATCGCACTCCAGTCTTCTGGCAAGAAACTGATGGTGGGATATATGAAGACTTTTGATCCCGCGGTTAACCAGGTGCAATCAAATATTAAGAGTCGCCCACGAACTGTCGACGTCCTGGTACTGCATCCCAGCGGGGCAAGTCAGATGGCAACCACCGAGATGTCCACTGACATTCCAAAGCCTCCTACTGAATTGATTCCAATATTTACAGAGATGCGCAAGGAAATTAACACAACTGCCCTCGGCAAGATTGGCTCAGATGCGATTGGGAATGTGTACTCCGAAATCATTCTTGGCAGCGTTATACATGAATTTTCAGTTCTGCGCGCATTAGGCGTTGAAATTTCAGAAGTTGATTTTGTCGATCGATGGCCTAAGACTCCACAGTCCGACTCGATTGTCATTCATGGGCGTACTCATGACGATATCCGAGTCACTGTTCGTTGGTTCTACCTCGAAAATTATCCGGCTTATCGCGAGGAAGTTCGCTGGGTCAATGAATATGAAGGTCATCACATAATATTCGCTAGTCCGTACATCATGCGTATTCCGACGCAATATATTCATACAAGGCGTGATGGCTTTGATTATCACGAAGATACCTTCAACTCTTATCAGACCGGCTTTGAGCGTGAGCTCGTTGCCTTCCACAACCACGTCACTGCCGGTGGTGAAATGGCTGATCCAATTCAGGCGGGTCGTTCTGATCTACTACTTGCCCAGAAGATTGCAAAGAAAATTCTTGAATCTGAGAATTACGAAATTGGTGGAGAGCTTCTCAGCTAATCCCCGCGCTTGAGATGAGCTTTCTCCATCAAATGTGTTGACCTCAAAATCACAACGGTAACGAGGGTGAATGCAATCGCTGTATAGAGAAATCCGAGACCAACAGCGACGCCCATACATGCAGTTGTGAATACCGTTGCAGAAGTTGTCACTCCTTGAATTTCATTACTTTTTCCAGAGGTGAAGATCAAACCTGCACCTAAAAATCCGATGCCGGTGACTACAGCGTGAAGCGCTCTCGTTGGATCACCTAACTGGAACTCCTGATTGAGCACTTCTCCGATTGAGACGATTACTGCTGATGAGATTCCGACCAAAGCCATCGTGCGAGTACCTGCAGCTTTACCGGCTCTATCTCGCTCCCAGCCGATGAGTCCAGCTAATAGCGCTACGACGCTTACTCGGAGAATAATCGTTAACTGCACAGCCCACGTGAATGTATTGATATTCCTCATCGGTAAATCTCCTCTGCCTTACTATCGAGACTTTAGATTACGCTTCAAACTTGCTGAGGCGTTGGATTTCAGAGCCGTAAGAGCCCAAAGGATGGCAATCACATCAATAATCTCTTGGGCGATCGCTCCCTGGCTCGCATTAGTGAAACCAAAAGCTCCGGTACCCATAACAATAAATGAGAGACCCATTCCGATTCCGGCTGCTTGAAGCGCTTTCTTACGAGAATTCTGCGCAATTCGAATTGCGCGAGTAAGGCGATCAATTGAATCCTCAACAATCACAACATCTGCAGCTTCACTGGCAGCGGATGCTCCGCGAGCACCCATGGCAACTCCGACATCAGCGGCAGCAAGTGCAGGTGCATCATTTATGCCATCTCCGACAACGATGACCGAGCCTCGTGACTTTGCCTTTGCCGCCTCTGCTATCTCCAATTTTCCGCCAGCTGTTACTTTGGAATAGACCTCAGTGATTCCAACAGAATGTGCGACTTCCCATGCTGTTTCTTCACGATCGCCAGTTACTAGAGCAATGTGCTGAACACCGACGGTTCGCAAGTCAGAGACCATTTGTGCCGACTCTGCACGGATTGGATCATCCAAGCCGATAACGCCAATCAGTTCTCCATTTCTTGCAACAGCAACCATAAGTGGTTTTGAGAAATGCAACCAATTTGGATTCTCATATCGCATTTGTCCAACAACTATTCGGGCACCATTAATAGTCGCGGCTATTTCATGCCCAGGGATCTCTTCGATGCTTGAAGCCGGAGATAATGCAAGATTTCGCTTTCGTGCTTCTAGAACAAGTGCTTTAGCAACAATGTGTGGGCTGTACTGATCTACAGATGCTGCAAGTTGAAGAATCTCGTCATCACTGATGCCAGCTTGGGTATTGATATCCGACACGGCCGGACCTCCGTGGGTAAGCGTGCCGGTCTTGTCTAATAGAACTACTTCTGTCTTGGCTAGAAGTTCAAGAATGCCTCCGCCTTTAATGATTGCACCGTTCTTGGCCGCTTGAGATAAGCCAGCAACAATCGCAATCGGCACAGCAAGGATTAATGGACATGGAGTGGCAGCGACTAACACTGCTACCGCTCTTCCAACATCGCCAGATATCGCCCAAGCGGCACCGGCAATAACTAGTGCTGCTGGAACAAAACGAAGCGCCCAAGTATTTGCAAGACGAACGCCAGGAGCTGATTTTGCTTGGGCCGCTTTTACTAACTTAATAATTCCTGAATACGTACTGTTCTCAGAAGTTGTTGAGGCTATATATTCAAAGGGTGCACCTGCATTGAGAACTCCACTAGAAATGTCTTCTCCGGCTTGGCGTTGTACGGGTAGCGGCTCTCCTGTAAGTGCTGACTCATCAAGAGTGGCTAGGGCGCTTAAAATTCCATCTGTTGGAGTTATTTCACCAGAACGAATGAGTAAACGATCGCCAATGTTTACACTTTCAATAGCAATTTCTTCAATAGAACCGTCACTCGAGACTCGGTGAACATTGCGTGGCATGCGAGATAAAAGGGCTTTAAGTTGACGCTCGGCTTGCCCTTCAGCCCAACTTTCAAGAACGCGCCCAGTTGCAAGCATGACTGAAATAACTGCAGCGGCGAAGAGTTCATCTGTAAAGAGTGCGCCCAACAGAGCAAGAACGGCCAATACATCTGAACCCATAGTTTTGTGACGAAGGTCGTTGACTAACCATGTGATGGCAGGAAATAAACCAATGAGACCTGCAAGAATCCAAGACTCTTCAACGAAGAATCCGAGTATTAATGTAAGCGTGGATGCGGCAAGCAGGTTTCTATTGAAATTTCTCCCGCTCATGGAAGAAGGTTACTTCTCTTTCTAGCCGATAGTCTTGCCTCATGAGCGGAGTAACAATCGCATTTCTAGGCGCAACCGATACTGTCACCGGAAGTCGATTCTTGATCTCCAGCCCACAAAGCAAGATTCTCGTTGACTGCGGTCTCTTTCAGGGAGTTAAGTCAGTTCAGCGCAAGAACTGGGATCCCTTTCCTATTGAAGCAAAGCAGATAGATGCGGTCGTTCTCACCCACGCTCACCTTGATCACTGCGGTTATCTGCCGCTCCTTGTTAAGCAGGGATTTAATAAAGAGATTTATGGAACTCGCTACACCAACGATATTGCAAAGATAATTCTTCGAGACTCTGCGCGTTTGCAAACTGAAGATGCAAAATATGCCGCTAAGAAGAAGTACTCAAGTCATAGCAACCCTGAACCACTCTATGATCTAGAAGATGCTGAAAAGGCAATAGATCACCTGCGCGAGAGACCCTTCCGCGAGAAAGTTCAGATTGCACCTGATGCTTATGTAACTTTCTATCCATCGGGTCACATTTTGGGCTCAAGCTTTGTTGAAATAGAAGTGGCTGGTAAGTCTTTTCTATTTACAAGCGACCTCGGTAGAAATAACCACCCACTACTTTCTAATCCAGATACTCCCCCGCAAAAAGATTTTGATGTCATTGTTACTGAATCAACGTATGGAGACCGCCTACATGACACATCGCCGGAAGCGTTTGCAGAGGAAATAAACTCAGCCATCGCACGCGGTGGCTCGATACTCATTCCCGCATTTGCTGTAGACCGTACAGAGGTAATTCTCATGGCGCTCAAGGAACTTATTCTGGCTAGGAAGATTCCTGCAATCCCGATTTACGTCGATTCTCCGATGGCGCTTTCGGCGCTCAATTTCTACCGTGAAGCCGTTTCTGCAAAATCACCAGAAATTCGCTCTGGAGTATCAGAACGATTTGCCGGTCAGGATCCATTTGATGCCGGTGATCTCCATCAAATGGCAACTACTGAAGAGTCGAAGGCAATAAATGATATTGAAACAACATCAATCATCATATCTGCCAGTGGCATGGCAACCGGTGGTCGCGTTGTCCATCACCTGGCAAATATGCTCCCAAACCCAAATAACACAGTGATTCTGGTTGGTTATCAAGCACAAGGTAGTCGTGGCCGCTTACTAGAAGAGGGTGTAAGTGAACTAAAGATTCATGGAGAACTCATCCAGGTAAGCGCGCATATTTCTAAAGTTGAAAGTTTCTCAGTTCATGCTGATTCGGATGAACTACTTGCTTGGTTGAAACAGGCGAAAACGCCAAAGCAGGCATTTGTAGTTCATGGCGAATTGCAGGGTCAAGAACATGTGCAGCAAAGACTTATTGCTGAACTTGGTTGGAATGCCATCATTCCAAAATCAGCTCAGGTATTTACTGTTTAGAGCCTTTAACGTTGCGAGTAGCCACCAGGCTTGTAATCGCAGTGACAGTCAAAGTTGTGATGATGACAGCCAAACTGAGTTCGAGGGAAACCTCAGGAACGTGCACGCCCAGGCTGTGAATCGCGTGGAGAACCATCTTCACGCCGATGAATGCCAAGATGAATGCGAGTCCGCGAGATAAGTGAATCAAGCGATCCATAAGTCCCTGTAGCAAGAAGTAGAGCTGGCGAAGGCCCATCAGTGCAAAGATGTTCGCGGTGATGACCACATAGCTACTTGTTGTAAGACCCAAGATTGCAGGAATTGAATCGAGCGCAAAGATAAGGTCTGTGACTCCAAGTGCAACGAGAGCGATTCCAAAGTTGCTGAATCCGCGCTTGCGCAAGAAGCTGACGAGCTTGGCTTCATCGCCTTCGACTTCTTCCTTCTCGTTGACCAGTTTGTAGGCGGTGAAGATAAGGAAGCCACCAAAGAAGAAGAAGACCCAAGTGAAGCGAGTTACGAGTGCTACGCCAAGGAAGATAAGAATGACGCGAAGAACAATCGCAATCATGATTCCGTAAAGAAGAACTAGTTGCTGTGCCTCTTTCTTAATTTTGAGGTTAGCAAGCAAGATGATGAATACAAAGAGGTTATCAACCGAGAGCGAGTACTCAGTAAGCCACCCTGCAATGAACTCCTTGCGGTATTCCTGTGGAGCCCAATTGGGAAGCAAATACCCAAAGGCAATTGCTGCAACTACGTAAAAGAGAGTCCAGCTAAGGGCTTCTCGTGAAGTTGTCTCCTTATTGCGACGAGCGATAGCAAGAATGAGGTCGAAGATGATGACGGCTCCGAGCACAGCAATTGTGACGAGCCATTCGGTAGATGAAATCAACGGAGGTGTCCTCTTTCGTTAAATGATCGCAGGGCGCGAAGACCATCGGATGGCCAAATAGAGATAGAAGATATCGAACATGGGGTTGCATCCATGTGAAACACGGCATCACTTGGACCACCAACTGCCAATTTAGCCGCTGTTTTCACGATTCCGTTGTGAGTGACCACGATGATCTTCTTACCCGGGTACTCAGCAACTAATTTCTCGAGAGCCTCTTCAATACGGATAGAAGCTTCGTCGTAAGACTCGCCACCTCCTGGGGGTGCATATGAGGACGAGTTCAGCCAGGCCTGGTAATTATCCGGCTCTTCTTCTCGTACCTCTTCAATAGCTTTTCCATCCCATGAACCAAATGAAAGTTCGTACCAAGCTTTATC
>JACCDK010390209.1_pt1 | contig 12898 bp, 11 predicted proteins | sample 7445871 | NCBI WGS metagenome assembly JACCDK01 (sample SAMN15323436, study PRJNA562643) | freshwater metagenome | isolation source: river surface water | place: USA:Blue River Watershed | collected 2017-08-15 | reverse complement strand
GTCCGTCTTCAGATGCAAGACCGTTCGGAACGCTAATACCTGGGATTCCAGCAAGGTTTGCTGGGATGGTCGCGATGTCATTTAGGTACATCGCTAGTGGGTCGTTGTTGAATTAGCCGCGGCTACGGAACCGGCAATTGCGAAGGTGAATTGGCCCCTTGAGCAGCTGGGGGATGCCGCAGGCAAATTCAACAATCTCAATGCCGCGGGTGACCTCGCCCTGCGCGTCGGTAAACACCTTGCCGTGTTCGGCGGTGATCAGGTGCGCCAGCGTATCGCGATGCTGGTTGAGCAGCTCGAGAAACTTGAACATCACCCGGGCGCGGCGCAACGGGGGCGTTTCGGCCCAGGCCGCAAAAGCACCCTTGGCGGCAGCAACTGCGGCTTGCACTTCGGGGGCGCCGGCCAGCCGCACCTGTCCGGTCACCGCGCCAGTGGCTGGATTGGTCACCTTTTGGGCGCGTTCAGATGTACCAGCCGTGCGCTGGCCAGCAATGTAGTGGTCGATGTGCGGGATGCTCATGAGGTCTCCGGTTGGGGGGCTGGCCGGGCCAGGTTGGTTGTGGGGCTGACCCATTGACGCCCGAAAGGCGTGAAGGACATCGCCCGTCAGTCTAGGCAGACGACCTCGCGCTTGCAACAAGCCATCCTTGAATAAATTGTTCAATATAGTGAACAATAAAACGATGGATGAGCAAAAAATCAGTGCCTTGTGGGGCCATCTGCACTGGCTGGGCACCTTGGCCCAGCAGGGCAGCTTTACCGCGGCGGCCGCTCGGCTGGGCGTGAGCAAGGCCGCCATGAGCCAGCGCATTGCAGAGCTCGAGCGTGCGGCGCGCGTGCCGTTGGTGCAGCGCACCACCCGCAGTGTGCGCCTGACGGAAGCGGGGCAGCGCCTGGTGGATGACACTCGAGCCGCTTTCGAGCAGATCGAGAGCAGCTTCGCCCGCGTTCGCGACCGTGCCGAGCAGCCCAGCGGCCTGATCCGATTGACAGCCCCCGTGGCCCTGGCTCGCCAGCAACTGGTGCCCTTGCTGGCACAGTTTCTGCGCGAGCACCCCGAGGTGCGGATCGAGCTGGATCTGTCAGACCGGATCAGCACCCTGGCCAGCGAAGGTTTTGACCTGGCCATCCGTCACACCGAACGCGCTCCCGACACCCACGTGGCCTGGCCGCTGTGTCGCACCCAGTCGGTGTTGGTGGCCACGCGCAGCTATTTGCGCCGCGAGGGCTTGCCGCGCAAGCCTGCCGACTTGCAGGCGCACAACTGCCTGCATTACCCGCGTTCGCAGGAGAGCCCGGCCTGGACCTTCGAGCGACACGCCGCCAGCCAGGGCGGCCAGCGGGTGACCGTGCCAGTTAGCGGTCAGTTTGCGGCCAACAACAGCGAAGCGCTGCGCGAAGCCGCCCTGACCGGCATCGGCATTGCGCTCATGCCCGACTTCAGCGCACAGACTGCCCTGCAGCAGGGCAAGCTGGTGCGCGTGCTGCCTGCCTGGAAGCCGGTGGGCGCTTTTGCTGAAACCATCTATGCCATTCGGCCCTACACCCCGCATGTGCCCCGTGCCGTCGCTGCGCTGGTCCAGGCCCTGCGGCAGGGGCTGGCCAAGGGGTTTGGGGGATGAAGGGCAGCCGATCTTTCTGCTGGTTTTCGCCACCCTTGGGCTAAGCTCAGCGCCTAACCACCTCTGCCCCGCCTATGAACACGCCCACACCGAGTCAATGGCGCTTGCTCGGTCAACGCCGCTTTGCGCCCTTCTTCTGGACCCAGTTCGCTGGCGCTGCCAACGACAACCTGTTCAAGTTTTCGTTCACGGTCCTGGTGACCTACCAGCTGCAGGTGAGCTGGCTGCCGCCGGCGCTGGCCGGCTTGGTGATTGGCGCGCTGTTCATTCTGCCCTTCGTGCTGTTTTCAGCCACATCGGGGCAACTTTGCGACCGGCTTGAGAAGACCCGTGTCATCCGCGCTGTGAAAAACCTCGAGATCGTCATCATGGCGGTGGCGGCGCTGGCTTTTGTCATAGATGCACCCGATGTGCAGGCGGTGATTCTGTTGGCCTGCACTTTTCTGATGGGACTGCACTCCACGCTGTTCGGCCCGGTCAAGTACGCTTTGTTGCCGCAGGTGCTGGCCGAGCATGAGCTGGTCGGCGGCAATGCCTGGGTGGAGTCGGGCACCTTTGTGGCGATCTTGTTGGGCAACCTGGCTGGAGGTCTGTTGATCGGACTGCCTGAAATCGGGCCGCAGGCGGTGGCCATGGCTTGTCTGCTGCTGGCTGCTCTGGGACGTTTGAGTGCGGGCCGTATCGAGCCGCTGCCCGCTACCGATCCGCAGCTGCGCATCAATTGGATCCCGTGGACGGAAACTCGAGCCAACTTACGCTTGGCCCGCGAGGATGCCGTGAGCTGGAACATGCTGCTGGGCATCAGCTGGCTGTGGTTGTTCGGTGCGGTGTTCCTCAGCCAGTTTCCGGTGTTGGCCAAAGAGGTGCTGCGGGGCAACGAACAGGTCGCCTCGCTGCTGCTGGTGGTGTTTTCGATCGGTATTGGTGTGGGTTCGCTGCTGTGCGAGCGCCTGAGCCGAGGCACCGTGGAAATCGGCTTGGTGCCGCTGGGCGCGCTAGGCATGAGCGTCTTTACCCTGGACTTCTGGCTCGCCACGCGCAGCCTGCCGGCGGCTGAGTTGATGAACCTGAGCGCCTTTCTGGTCCAGCCCGCGCACTGGCGCGTCTTGATGGACCTGGGCCTGCTGAGCCTGAGCGCCGGCCTCTTTAGTGTGCCGATGTACGCCTTGATCCAGGTGCGCAGCCGCGCCAGCCATCGCTCGCGCATCATCGCGGCCAATAATATTCTCAACGCCCTCTACATGGTAGCCAGCGCGCTGATCTGCGCCGCCCTACTGATGGCCGGCGTGTCCTTGCAGGGCTTGTTTCTGTTGCTGGGGCTGGCCAACCTGCTGATGCTGGGGTGGTTGCTGCTGCGAGTGCCCGAGTTGTTGCACAGGGCCCAGGCGGTGGTGCGAGGTCGCCCCTAGGCGAGGTGTACGCAATGATGCGGACCTCTTGAATCTGCGCGTCTCTTAAACTTCTGCAGGTCCAGTCCTCCTTCGTGAGCGGCGACTGCCGCTGACCGCGTTCATGTTTCTCTCTGAGTCCCAATCCCGACCCCCTTCGGTATCTTGGCCCCGCTTGCTGGGCGATGTGGGTGGTACCCATGCACGATTTGGCTGGCAGCGCCAGGCCGGTGCCGAGATTGAGGAGATCCGGGTGCTGCCGGTGTCCGACTACCCCGACCTGCGCGCTGCGGTGGAGAGTTACCTGGAACTGACGCAATTGGGCCGGCCAGCATGTGGCGCTCTGGGCATGGCCAATCCAGTCGCTGGGGATCTGGTGGCCATGACCAACCACCATTGGCGCTTTTCCATTGGAGACATGCGCGCCCAACTGGGCTTGCATCGTTTGCTGGTGCTCAATGATTTCACCGCCCTGGCCTTGGCGCTTCCTCACCTGCAGGCGTCGGTCAAAGTGCCTGTGGGCGCCGCACCGCAGCCCGCCGAGCGGGCCACCATCGGTCTGATTGGGCCGGGCACCGGACTGGGTGTCTCGGGCCTGCTGCCGGTTCCCGGGACCGAGCGTTGGGTGCCCATCGTGGGCGAGGGCGGTCATGTCAGCCTGAGCGCAAGCACGCCGGAGGAGTTCGCCGTCGTCGAGCAATTGCGCTTGCGTTACGGTCATGCATCGGCCGAGCGCGCTCTGTCGGGTGCAGGCCTGGTGGACCTCTACCACGCGCTGTCTCGGGTGCGCGGCTTGCCCAGTGCCGAGATCACGGCGCCGGCGCAGGTCATGGAGCAGGCTTTGCGTGACAGCCCTTCTCTGGCCAGCGAAGTGCTGGATTTGTTTTGCGGTTTTCTGGGTTCTGTGGCGGGTGATCTGGCCCTGACGCTGGGAGCACAGGGCGGAATTTACATAGGGGGCGGTATCGTGCCGCGCATGAAGGATCGTTTCATGCAATCGAGTTTTCGTGCGCGTTTTGAAGCCAAAGGCCGATTCAGGTTGTATTTGCAGGGCATCCCGGTCTGGTTGATTGATGCCCCGGTGTCTCCGGCTCTGCTGGGCGCCTCGCTCGCCCTCTCGCTCTACGATCAACCTGAAGGCCACGCGGCCTGAGGTCTGACCCCGGAGGGCGATGCCCGAACCCGATTGCTGAATCGGAAGTCGCCAGCGTTTGCGTCTCAGCGGCTTGAGGCCCGCAGCGATGCGGGCCACCTCAGAAGGAGATCACTTCGGTCACCGGGTCGTCGTGGCGGGCGGTCAGGCCTGGCCGGGGTGCGGCCACTTCTAGGCGCGCGCCCTGCCTCACCAGGATAGGCAGCTGTGACAGGGGCGCCTCCAGACGATGCGTCATGCCCGACTCGTAGGCGGTCCGGGTGTAGAAGTCCAGCCACTTCAAGCCATGGGGCAGTTTAGGCAGATAGATCGAGCGATGGCGGGCGCCTTCTTCCACCACCGGAGCCACCAGCAGATCCTGGCCCAGCATGAAGTCGTCGCAATCTTCGAAGCATGATTCATCATCCGGAAAGTTAAAGAAGGTTGGGCGGATGATCGGCACATGCTCTTGGCAAGAGGCTTGTACGCAGGCCCACAGATACGGCATCAGGCGGTAGCGCAGTTCGATGGCCGCAGTGACCTCGGCGGCAACTTCTGGGTGCATCCAGGGCAGGTTGCTGGCATTGTTGGCCTTCCAGGAATTCATCACCATGCGCGGATTGAGCGCACAGGCCTGCACCCACCTGAGAAATAGTTCCGGGCCAGGCAGCGGCCCAAAAAATCCGCCGACGTCGTGCCCCACATTGAACAAGCCCGACAGACTCATTTGAAGCCCGGTTCGGATGTTCCATTTGAGCGTATCCCAACTGGTGGTGTTGTAGCCCGACCAGGTCTGGGCGTAGCGCTGGATGCCCGGCGGACCGGCACGTGTGACGGTGAACGGCGGGTCGACCTGACCCGACGCAGCCCCGTAGGCTTTTTGCGCCTCGAAGGTGGCGCGGGTCATCAGCAGGGCGTGCAAGGGCCGGCTGCGATGAATCGGCATGGCTTGGCCCCAGCCGGCGCTGTAGGCGTCTTCGGCCGCAATGGCGTACTCGTTGTTGTCGTTCCACCCCACCTCGATGCCCATGTCAAGGATCTGGACCCGCAGTTGTTCCTGCCACCAGGCCACAGCCTGGGGCTTGGTGAAGTCCAGGTGTGAGCCCTGTCCATCCCAGTAGGGCTCGACTACCGGGGCCGATGTCTCGCCATGTTCAATGAAGGCGTGCTCGGCGGCCAGGCGAGCGTAGGCCGGGTGGTCGTCCAGCAGGCAGGGCTTGAGATTGGCCACCAGTTTCATGCCAGCGGCGTGAAACTTGGCATTGATGCCGCGTGGGTCTGGGAACTTGTCGCGGTTCCAGGTGAACACATACCGTTGCTTGCCCCGGCTGGAGTAGCCCGAGCCGTAGTGAAAGGACGAAATCGGCACCCGTCGGCGCTGGCATTCGTCGATGAACGCGGACAGCTTTTCCTGGGCGTCGGGGTCGTCAGCCAAGCCCATCGCGGTTTGCGCAAAGCCCAGCGTCCAGCGTGGGGGCAGGTGGGTTCCGCCGATCAGTCGCACAAACTGTGACACCACCTCAGCAGGGGTAGAGCCGAGCATCAGGTAGTAGTCCAGGTCGCCATCGTCAATGTCGACACTGCGAAACAGGCCGTGGTAGTTGTCGTGTTCGCAGCCCAGGTCAAAGACGCAGGTGGACAGCGTGTCGTAATAGGTGCCGACCCACAGACCGCCCGCAGTTCGGGTCATGATGAAGGGCCAGTGCTTGTAGAGTGGATCCCCGCTGCGGGGGTCGTACCCGATCGAGTCCTGACCCATGCATCGCAATCTCCGGCCATGCAGATTCAGCGGCCCGGTCTTGTCGCCCAGGCCGTAGAAACGCTCCTGGGGGTCCCTGACCACGCTGTGGCGCACCAGGCCGGTTCGACGCTCTCGCAGGTAGGCGCTGGTCACCCGGTCTTCCAGGACGGTCTGGCCGGTGAGCGTATCAGACCATCTCACTCGCACCGCCGAGCCCGGCCCGCCCTGCATGTGCGCGGTCAGCCGCCCGGCGCTCAAGGTCTGGGCATCTAGCGCAGTCACGAGCGGCCGGGAAAACCCGTCGACGCTCTCGCGTGGACGGCCGCCCCAGGGCACATCGGTTCCTGGTTGCGGGGCGATGGCCCAGGTGCGCGCTTGCCTGAATCCGTCGGCCGGCCGCCAGGTCAGGCGAGCCAGGGTTGGTGAAAGAAAGACCAGTTGCAGCGACCCTCCGTCGGCAAGTCGGGCCTGGGCATCACTGTGGCTGCTGGGCTCTAATTGCCAGCCTTCTGTGGTGACCGGGGTCATGCGCTACCCGGCTCGATGCGATCGCCCTGGGTATCGAAGGCATGTACGTGCCGTGGGTCGACGCGCAGGTGGACCAGCTCTGCGTGGGCGAGGTGCGACTCGGCGGCGGCCAGCAGCTCGATCTTTGTGCCATCGGCCAGCTGGCCGCGGATCAGATGCTGCGATCCAAGGTATTCGGTGTTTTCAAGTCGCACGGCGAGCCCTTCGTCGGCCGCGCAGGGCAGCCAGTGTTCGGGACGCACTCCGACAAGCGCTGCGCCGGGGGGCAGCGTGCCGATCAGCGCTGCATCGCCCTGTACGGCGGACAGCGGCAGGAAATTCATCCGGGGGCTGCCGATAAAGCCGGCCACAAAGGTGTTGCACGGCCTTTGATACAGCTCTTGCGGCGAGCCGACCTGCTCGACGCGGCCGGCTCTGAGAACCACAATTTTGTCGGCCATGGTCATCGCCTCAACCTGATCGTGCGTCACATAAATCATGGTGGCGCTGAGCCGTCGGTGCAGATCACGCAGCTCGGCTCTCATGGAGACGCGCAACTCAGCGTCCAAGTTGGACAGCGGCTCGTCGAACAGAAACAGCTTGGGGTCGCGAACGATGGCGCGTCCGATGGCCACCCGCTGGCGTTGTCCACCCGAGAGCTGCGTGGGCCGCCTTGCGAGCAGATCCTGTAGCCGCAGCATGATCGCGGCCTCATGCACCCGACGGTCAATTTCTGCGCGCGGTACCTTGGCGTTTTCCAGGCCAAAGGCCATGTTCGCGTAGACCGTCATGTGCGGGTAGAGGGCGTAGGACTGAAAGACCATGGCGCAACCGCGATCGGCCGCGCCGATGCCATTAACCAGTTGCCCATCGATCATGATGGATCCCGCGGTCGGATCGTCAAGCCCCGCAATCAGCCGCAAAAGCGTTGACTTGCCGCAACCGGAGGGTCCGACGAAGACCACGAATTCGCCGTCATTGACCTCCAGGCTCACCTGGCGGATGACCTCGGTCTTGTCAAAGGTCTTGTCGATGGATTGAAGTGCGAGATGGGCCACGGTCAATTGCAGGAGTGAAGGTTTTACTTAACGCCAGCGCTGGCGATGCCGGTGGTGATGTAGCGCTGCAAGAAGGCAAACACCACGGTGACAGGCAGCAGGGTGATGACCGTCATGGCCAGCAAGTAGTGCCACTGGGTGTTGAGTTCTCCCTGGAAGGAGTTGAGGGCCAGCTGCAGGGTGAAGAATTGATTTTGCGACAGTACGATAAGCGGCAGCAGAAAGTCGTTCCATCGCCACATCACCGAGAAGATGGCCAGCACCGCCAGCGCCGGTGCGGACAAGGGCAGGATGATGCGCCAGTAAATCCGCCATTCGCTCGCGTGGTCCATGCGTGCGGCTTCCAGAAGTTCATCGGGGATCGTCAGCATGTACTGCCGCAGCAAGAACACTCCGGTGGGCGTGGCCACTGCCGGCAGGATCACGCCCCATAGGGAGTTGAGCAGCCCCACCTGATTGATGACCAGGAAAACCGGCACCAAGATGATGGTCGGCGGAATCATCAGGGTGGCGATGATGAGCAGGAATACGGCCTTCTGTCCCTTGAAGCGGTACTTCGACAGCGCAAAGGCCGCCATCGAGTTAAACAGCAGCGTCAGCAGCGTGGCCACCACGGTGATGAAGACACTGTTCCAGAGGTAGGTGCCAAAAGTGAACTTTTGGAAGAGATCGGTGTAGTTGTTCCAGGCGAACCGGATTTCGTTGATCGGCTCGCGCTGGTTGATATTGACCCGGACGCTCTCTTGTGGGGCCGCAGGGTCGACCATATTGGCCACGATACCGATGCGATTGATCTGCGCCATTTCTTTGCGCGATCCGTCTTCAAGGGTCACCAGAAAAAGCGGCAGCGGCTTTTCGTGCCCGGCCACCTGGACACTCTTTTGGGTGTAGGGCAGGAAGGTGGGCGGAAACTGCGCGATCGCCGCCTCGGTCTTGAAGGAAGACATGACCAGCCAGATGACTGGCGCGAACATCGTGAACAAACCAATGGCCAGATAGACATAACTCAGCACATCGGTCCAGTGCAGTCGGTCTCTGCCTCGCGTACGGGTGAGGAATTGCAGCATCTGCATTCAGCTCTTCTTGGAGCCCAGATCGCTGGCGTGGGTCAGTCGCAGTTGCGCCAAGGTCAGCACGATCAAGAAGGCCGCCAAGGCCAGCGACGCCGCTGCGGCCAGTCCGTAGAGATGGATTTGCTCTGAGAAGCCGGTCTGGTAGATGAACTGAACGATAAAGGTGGTGGCAGAGCCTGGCCCGCCGCCGGTGAGCACAAACACCTCGTCAAACACCTGGACGGCCCGTATCGCGGCCAGCACCAGCACGACGACCAAATTGGGCAGTAGCAGGGGCAGTGTGATTTTTGTCAAGGTACGCCAAGCGGTGGCGCGATCCATCTCGGCCGCTTCATAAAGATCTTTGGGAATGGCCTGAAGGCCGGCCAGAAGGATCAGCGTGTAGAAGCCCATGTGGGCCCAGATGGAGATGAAGACCGACCAGAAAAACGCAGGCCCCGCCTGCGTAAGCCATTCCACCGGCTCCATGCCGGCTGCGATCAGGCCTGCATTTAGCGCTCCCTGACTCTGCAGCAGCCATTTCCAGATCAGTGCCACGACCACCGGTGACAGCAGCACCGGATAGAAAAACACCCCCCGCCAAAAGCCTCGGCCCAAAATCTTGCGATTGAGCACCAGTGCCGTAACCAGGGAGAAGAACACCATCAGCCCGACCTGGAGCACACTGAACTTGAGCGTGTTGAAAATGGCCCGCCAGAAAATATCCTTGCGGCAAGTCGATAAGTCCAGGTAGTTGCTGCATTCAAACAAGATGCGGAAGTTTTCCGAGCCCGTGAACGGGCGCTGTGTAGGTAGCAGATTGACGCCGCCTGTGACCGCATAGACCCCGTTGATGAGGATGGGAAGGAAACAAAACACCCCGAACACGATCAAGTTGGGGGCAACAAAAAGCCAGGCGAGATTGCGAACGCCCAGCAGGCGCTGCCCCAGCCGGAACAGGGGTTCAAGCAGGTTGAAGAAGAAAGCCAGAAACTTCATGGGGGCAGGTTCGGTCGACCCCGGGCGTTGGCGCGGGACCTGGCCGCTGGGGCGAGTCCGGCCGGCCCGCGGGGGCCCGGCCAGGGCTGCTATCGGGTGTTTGGGCCGACTTTACTTTTGCGCCTGCTTGACCGCGTCGACCATGTCAGCGCTGATCTTGTTGACCGCATCGTCGATCGTGACCTCGCCCACAATGGCTTGCGTGACCCGCGTCACGGTGGGCAGCATGATGGCTCGGTTGAACTTGTAGCCCTGGAACTGATAGGCCACCGGCGCCAGATTGGCCACGCCGGCGCTGAAAGTGGCCAGCGCTGCCTTCGAGGCGGCATCAGCACTGGCGTAGTTCACGCCCTTCCTGGCCAGACCTGCGTGCGCAGGAATGTTGTTGGTTCGAGCAGTGAACTCCGCATAGGCGGCCTCGGACGCCATGAATTCAAGGAAGGCGGCGGTCTGGTTGGGCGACTTGCTGGTCTTCAGGGCCACCCAGGCCGCTCCACCCGGAATGCCTGAGCAGGCGGCCGGACCACAGGGATTGGGGACTGCAACCCAATCGAATTTGTTACTCACCTTCTTTTGCAGGTTGCCAATCTGCCAGCTGCCAGCCAGCACCATCACCACGTTGCCGTTGATGAATTCATCGATGGACGATGCGTAGGTGGAACCGCCAGAGCCGGCCCACACTTCGCGCATCATGGAGCCGTCCTTGTGCCAGTTCACGAACTTGGTCACAGCGGTCTTGTAACCAGCGTCGATGACCGGCTCGCCCTTGGCATCGAAGATCTTGGCGCCATAGCTGATGGCTGGTCCGGCAAAGCGATGACCTGATCGGTCCCAGGCCACTGCGGCTTTTGTTTGGGTGGCGCGTGCCACCTTGCGGGCCGCTTCTATCCACTCGTCCCAGCTGGCCTTGGGCCCGGGCATCGGAACCTTGGCCTGTTCGAACAAGGTCTTGTTCACGAAGGGACCGGTCATCGTCAGTTGAGACATGAATCCGTAAATGCCTTTGTCCTCGGGCGACGGCCGCAGCCAGGGGGCGGTGGCTCCAAAGTTGTCGTCCATGGCCTTGCGGTTCTTCAGGCTGCGGGAAATATCCAGGTAGAACTTGGACAGGCCACCCAGATCGGTCACGCGGGCGATGTCGGGGCCTTGTCCCGCTGCCAGTTGCACCGGCAATTGCTCGACGATGGTTTTATAGGGAACGGTGTCGACGATGATCTTGATCCCTGGGTTCTGGGCTTCAAAACGCTTGGCCAGTTCGGCCGTTACCTCGCATTCGACGCCGTCCTGGTAGCACATGACCCGCACCTCATTGGCTTGGGCCCATCCGATCGCCGAGCACAAACCCGCTGCGATGGCGGCCAGCTGGATGGTTTTTTTCTTCATGAAGGTCTCCTTAAGAGTTAAGAAATGGGTGGGTGCACGGCCCAGGTTTCGGGCCAGAATCCTCGGCATGGATAAATCCGGTCCATCCTCGCCTGAAACCTGGTCTGCGCTCGAGGCCGCTGAATGGGCCTTTGGCCCCATGCCTGCCGAAGCGGTGAACCTGCAGGTCGAGCTTGCACACACACAACAGAGGCGCAGGTATACCCTGTTTCGGTGGCAGATCCAAGTGGGTAAACCTGCATGGATCCATTGGGACCTCTGCCTGGCTTGGCCTTCGAGTGTGGCAGCAGCCCCGGTTCTGCTTACCGCCGATGCTTGCTGGCCCCATGTGGTGGGCCGATCGGCGCTGCGGCACTGTCTTTCCCACCGCGTGGCCTTGGCATGGGTCGACCGGACGCAATGGGCCTGCGATGACCCGGCGCGCATGCATCTGGGCCCGGTCCATAAGCGCTGGCCACAGCAGGTCTGGTCGGCCATGGCCGTTTGGGCCTGGGGGCTCAACGCAAGCGCCGAAGCTTTGCGCAGCGTTCTGGGCCATCAGGTATCCCTCTTGGGCGTCGTGGGCCACTCCAGAGGTGGCAAGGCTGCCTTGTGGGCCGCCTCGGTGAACCCACGGATTGATGCGGTGGTGGCCAACAACAGCGGTACCCTGGGGGCCGCATCGTTGACGGCCCCGCCGCTTCAGGCCGAGACCCTGGGGCAATTGGTGCAGGCCTTTCCCCACTGGGTGTCTGCGCAAGCGGCGCGGCAGGAGGTGCAGCAGCTTTTGACCGATGCCGATGCCCCCTTTCATTGGCTGCGCGCAATCGCACCCAGGGGCTTGTGCATCTTGCAGGCGGCTGATGACCTGTGGGCCAACCCCGAGGGAACGCGCCGCATGGTCGAGCGCCTCGCGCCCAGTTGGCGCGATTTCCCGGGTCGGCTGCAGCTGCACCATCGAAGCGGTGGACATGCGATGAGCGCTGCCGATTGGTTGCGGGCGGCTGCCTTTGTTCGGCGCTTGTCCGAGGGGCATCGGCCCGATCCCCCTCGGTCCAGCCCTGGCTTGCGAGCAGGACCGGGCAGAGCCGCTGGAGCGGCCCAGTACGGGCTCCAGTGAGAATGGGTCGCAGGGCATAGTCACCCTCAGTCAGGCTGATGGCCTGGCCGGTGCGAGCGGATTCCTGTGCCGCCAGGCCGATGACCACTGCAGCGAGGCCGTCTTTGAGGGTCACCTCAACTTGGCCCTGCCCGCGCACGACGGCGTTGAATCGCTGATGCTGATAGAGGGTTGAGCCGTTGTGGTCGCCGGCGCTCAGGGCCACCGGATCGACGGGTACCTCAAGCTCGCGCGGGCCCTTCGGTTCGCGCGGGCTGATCACCACCTTGGGCACGGGTGGTTCACCAAGATGCTCGGGCCAGAAGCGGCCCGGTCCAGGGACAAAGCATTCGGCCTTTCCGAGAGGTCCGACCACGGAGATTTCTTCTTGATAGCGGGCACCCTCGGCAAACATGCACAGCTCGAGCAGCGCGCGCTGCCCATGGGCGAAGTCGACCACCACGTAAGCGTTGTCCAGGATGTCGGGCGTCCCGTCCGGATAGCGTTCAGTCAGGTGGTTGTGCGCCACCGAGGCTGAGGCGTACAGCCGAACCGGCTCGCTGCGTGTCATGTGCCGCATCAGGTCGAAGAAGTGACAGCACTTTTCGACCAAGGTGCCGCCGGTGTAGCGGTTGAATCGATTCCAGTCGCCCACCTTGACCAGGAACGGAAAGCGATGCTCACGTATCGTGAGCATGGTGGCCGGCCCAATGTTGGCAGCGCTGTATACCTCTTCGGTCAGGCGCGCCACCGGGGGCATGTAGCGGTATTCCATAGCCACCCAGATCGGCGCCTGGAAGTGGCGCCCCAGACGGCTCAGATCTCGGACATCGGCCAGGCTGGTGCAGGCGGGCTTTTCAAGCAAAACCGGCAGTTGCCGCAAGGCGGCGATTTCACGCAGCTGTTCGGCGTGCCGGAAGTTCGGGCTGGCGATG
>JACCDK011988211.1_pt1 | contig 12900 bp, 10 predicted proteins | sample 7445871 | NCBI WGS metagenome assembly JACCDK01 (sample SAMN15323436, study PRJNA562643) | freshwater metagenome | isolation source: river surface water | place: USA:Blue River Watershed | collected 2017-08-15 | reverse complement strand
ATTTGATTTATGATGCAGCTGCATCAGGCATTACCATTTTTGTTACTACACATTATATGGACGAAGCTGAATATTGCAATAGGGTTTCTATCATGGTAGATGGCAAAATTGAAGCATTAGATACACCTGCTAATTTGAAGCAGCATTTTAACGTACAAAGTATGGATGAAGTTTTTCTTCATCTTGCAAGAAAAGCAAAACGCACCGAATAGCATGAAGCAGTTTTATCATTTTATAGTAAAGGAGTTCTATCATATTTTTAGGGATAGAAGAACATTGTTCATTTTATTAGGTATGCCAATGGTGCAGATTATTATTTTTGGTTTTGCCTTGACAAACGAGGTTAAGAATACAAAAATTGCAGTCATCAACCAGTCCCAAGGCGTTTCTGCTACTAGGCTAGTTCAGAAAATCGAATCAAGTAGTTATTTTGAGCTATATAGTCAAAGCAAGGATGCTGCACAAATGGATAAATTATTTAAAAAGGGAGCGGTAAAAATAGCGCTAGTCATTCCTAGTGATTTTGATCCAAGCATAGTAAATCAAAATAAGGGCCAATTACAGATTATTGCGGATGCGACAGACCCAAATGTGGCCACAGCGTTGACCAATTATCTTTCGGTGATTATACAAGATTTTCAAAAAGAATTAAATCCTAATAGTTCGATACCTTACAAAATAGATGTAGAAGCAAGAATGATGTACAATCCGCAATTAAAAGGTGCTTATAATTTTGTACCTGGAGTAATGGCAATGGTATTATTATTGGTTTGTACGATGATGACAGCTCTGACAGTTGTACGTGAGAAAGAACTAGGGAATATGGAAATTCTATTAGCTTCTCCAATCAATCCTATTAAAATAATTTTAGCAAAAGCTGTACCTTATTTATTACTATCTATTATCAATATCACCACTATATTATTACTTAGTTATTTTGTATTAGATGTGCCTATTAATGGAAGTCTATTTTTATTGTATGCAGAAAGTATTCTTTTTATTCTGGTATCATTGGGACTAGGCTTACTTATTTCGGCGGGAACCGATTCGCAACAATCTGCTATGTTTATTTCATTAGTAGCCATGTTTTTGCCTACAGTGATGTTTAGTGGCTTCATTTTCCCAATTGAAAATATGCCTTTACCGCTTAGGATTATTTCTAATTTTATTCCAGCAAAATGGTTTTTCATCATTGTTAAATCTGTCATGATAAAAGGAGTTGGACTCAAGCTAATCTGGAAAGAGACACTCATCTTAACCTGCATGATGCTTTTCTTTTTTGGTATGGCGATAAAAAAATTTAAAATTAGATTAGCATGAGCCCATTAAGATATATACTAGAAAAAGAGTTCAAGCAAATTTTTAGAAATCCTGCTATCTTGAAAGTGATTTTTGTGATGCCAGTAATACAGCTGATTGCTTTGCCTATGGCAGCAGACTATGAAATTAAAAATATCAATATAGCAGTCATTGACCGTGACCATAGTACAGTATCAAATAAATTAGTACAAAAAATTACTGCTTCTAATTATTTTAAACTGGTAGAATACAATAGCGATTTTGAAGCTTCAATGGAATTCATTGAAAACGACAAGGCCGATTTGATTTTAGAAATACCTAAGAATTTCGAAGCTAATTTGTATAAAGAGAAAGAGACTAAATTATTTTTAGCCGTCAATGCAATCAATGGTGTTAAAGCAAATCTAGGCGCTGCATATATGACCAATATTGTCCAATCATACAATGCAGATTTTCGAATACAAACGATTACACCAGGCAGGTTCAATGAACTGCCCATTTTTGAGATCAGTTCTACCAATTGGTACAATCCAAAAATGAATTATAAGATATTTATGGTCCCTGGTATCTTGGTTTTACTCATTACAATTGTTGGCATGAATTTATCTTCAATCAATATTGTACGAGAAAAAGAAATGGGAACAATCGAACAGATCAATGTAACTCCTATTAAAAAGACGCATTTTATTTTAGGTAAGCTATTGCCTTTCTGGATAATCGGATTAGTGGTAATTAGTGTAGGCTTTTTAATAGCTTGGTTGGTATATGGGATTATTCCTTTAGGCTCTTATTTCACGCTTTATCTATTTGCGGCAATTTATTTGTTGGTAATTTTAGGCATTGGCTTATTGATTTCAACTTATTCAGAGAATCAACAACAAGCCATGTTGGTAACCTTTTTTTTAATGATGATATTTGTGTTGATGGGTGGGCTATATACTAGTATTGATAGCATGCCCGATTGGGCTAGGTGGTTTACTAGGCTAAATCCAATTTCTTATTTCATAGAAGTTATGCGAATGGTTGTATTGAAGGGAAGTGGCATTGTAGATACGGGTAAACAATTCCTAATTATGATTGGTTATGCCATTGTGATTAATACTTGGGCAGTTTTAAGTTATCAAAAACGAGCTTAACCTTATATTCATGCGAAAGATTATATTATTTGATGGAGTTTGTAATTTTTGCAATCGTACAGTTCATATTATTTTGGCACATGATCAGAATGCGAAATTTCAGTTTGCATCTAATCAATCTCAAGTAGCAATAAAGATGATGGATCAGATGTGCCTAGATGTAAATGTGCTTAATTCGGTTGTTTTGGTGGAGGGCGATCTGGTTTATACCAAAACTGATGCGATTATCAAGATTTCAAATGACTTGTATGGGTGGCCTCGTTTTTTTCGATTGTTAAAGTTTATCCCAAAGCCAATTCGAGATTTTTTTTATGATAGCTTTGCCAAGTATAGGTACAGATTATTTGGGAAACGGTCCATTTGCATGATTCCGGATCAAAAGTATAAAGATCGATTCCTGGATTAAATTTCACTTTTAAATTAACCCACTGTTTTGAACTACTGCAACAACATATTTAGGTGCTTTATTTCATTCACAGTTGTAGTGATATTAAATGGTTGTGTCACAAGTAAATCAACTCAAATTTTTCTCACCGGCACTAACAACAAACCCATTGCCACTTTCCCATTTCAAGAATTATCTGGAGGTGTAATTGTAGTTAAAGCTAAAATTGATAACTATATAGATAGTTTGAATTTTATATTCGATACCGGAAATACTGGCTTCTCAATCGATTCAAGTACTGCAGCTCAATTAGGATTAAAGGTAGTTACTTCTGATAGGTTAATCAAAGGAATTGCTGGGATCAAAAAAGCATTATTCAGTTACAATCATGATATCCATTTTCAAGGCTTCACTGCCAGGAATATGGATATGCATATTAGTGATTATTCCATTTTTGAACAAGTGTATGGTTTAAAAATAAATGGCATAGTAGGTTTTAATTTTTTTAGTAATTACATAGTCAATATTGATTACGATAAGCACCTTATTACCTGTTATATGCCTGGAGAAATGGCATATCCAACAAACGGCCAATTTTTACCAACTAAACTTTATAAATTTCCGGTGAATAGGATTGAATTAAAAGAGCAATCTTTAGTACATACTAATTCAATTTTCGATATTGGCGCTGGATTGAATTATTTAGTGTCAAATAAACTAATAGAAGATGTTCCTTTGTTCTCTCCCAAAAAGAAATTTTATCCAACACAAGTCGAAGGACTTGGCGGTAAAAAAACAATTGACATCACTGTTCTCAAAAAATTGAAGATCGGGAAGTATCATTTCAAAAATGTACCTGTTCATGTCTTTGATGACGAGTATGATGTATTGAATTATCCTAATCTTGGAGGTCTCATAGGGAGTGATTTACTAAGAAGATTTAATATCATTCTAAATTACCCCGACGAAAAAATACATATCACGCCCAACAGCCATTTCCATAGTCAATTTGACTATCATTATTCAGGAATAAGTTTCTATATGATTGATGGACTTGTTTCAATTGTTGACATTGCACCTAACTCGCCTGGAGCACTTTATGGATTCAAAGTTGACGATGTAATACTATCTATTGATCATAAAATCGTGACAAACCTACAGGCTATAAAAGACAATTTTGAATTGAGTCAATCTAAGCATATCATTGGCATAGTGAGAGCAAATCAATTAATTGAAATGCCAATTAGATTGAAAAATATAAAAAAGCAAAACTAGTTTTTTTCAAAAAACTTTTTAAAGAACAAAATCTGGTAATCAATATTGCCACTCCAATAGCTATGGGTATGTGCTCCCGGACGTTCTATATAGTCGTGGTTAATTTTCAATTGCAATAGTTTCTCATGCAATGCACGGTTCACCGGCATAAAAAAATCATCCACACCACAATCTATAATAATGGAAAGTTGATTGTTTGTTAAAGATTCAACTTGATGCATTACGGTATAATCAAACCATCTTTCTTTATTGGCCTCAAATTCACCTAAGGCATTTTTGATATCCCAATTCTTTGGGAAGGGGCGAAAATCAACTCCGCCTGATGTACTACCTGCAGCTCCAAAAAGATCGCTATGTCTTATGCCAAGATACATCGCACCATGACCACCCATACTTAGTCCTGTTATAGCCCTTGATTTTGAGGTAGCTTTTGTAGGAAATTTGGCATCTATATAAGGAACTAGTTCTTTCGTAATATAGGACTCGTATCTTATAGTGCTATCTATTGGACTATCAAAGTACCAACTACCTTTACCACCATCAGGGCACACGAAAATTATTTTTAAATCATCGGCAGTCTTAGCCAATTGAGGAGAAATTTTACTCCATTGCGCATAATTCCCTCCATATCCATGAAGTAGATAGACAACAGGGTATGTTTCAGCATTGTTATTATCAGTACTTGGAGTAATCACTACTACCTTGGTGGTTTTTTTTAGAAGTAAGCTTTCAATTTGTAGGGTATCAACTTTACCTGCATAGGCATCTAGCCCTATCAAAATTAAAAGCGCGATCAATATTTTTTTCATAAGTGTAATTTACCGCATTTTAAAGTATATTTAATTATTATGAAATATTACATTACATTTTTCTTTGTCTTTTTATCCCTTTTTGCATCGGCACAGACTGATTCGAGTAAGTCTGCTGTTTATTTGACTAGAATCACTATGGATGTTTCCGACATTCAAGATCCATTGCTTTTCGCATCTGCTATTGATATTAGTTTAAAGCCATCAAAAGTGAATGAAAAATATGCTACACATAGCCTTATTGGTAGCTTGGAAATCGGAGATGTAAGAACAGTTCAGTTGGATTTATTAGCAAAAAAAATGGCTAAATCGGCAATTACAAGCACCTTAATCAATTTCACTTTCAGAACAAGATCAGTGGATGATTTCATAGGTGTCTTTAATTTTATTTTTGAATTCTCTGATGGTAGCAACTATCCATATCGTTTAGGGAGAATTGCTATTGGGAATGATTTAAAATTAAACAGTATTTCTCGTACCATTTATATTCGGTAAATTTGAAGTTCATAAAACGCCCTAGGTATGACGATTAAATTAATAAAAAATAGATCTGATATAGGCGCAGGAACAAGAGGGTCTGATTTAGGAATAGACGCGATTGAAATTGCAGCAATCAATCAAAACAATGATTTTTTCCACCGCCATTTATTTGTAGATGTGGAGACGCATAACGAAACTATCTACAATAAAAACAATAATAATTTTGCCAAGAGAATTGAACACGTGGTTGAGCAATGTCAACGTGTTTCAGATGCTGTTAAGTTAACCCTTGAGGATGGCTTTTTCCCAATTGTATTGTCAGGAGATCATTCCTCTGCATTGGGCACCATTAGTGGTATCAAGGCCGCTAATCCCGATAAAAGACTCGGAGTCATTTGGATTGATGCACATGCTGATTTGCACTCCCCTTTTACTTCCCCATCTGGTAATATACATGGCATGCCTTTAGCTGCTGCCATATGGGAGGATAATATTGAGTGTAAAATAAATGAGCCTGGTACAACGACTGAGATACATTGGGGGAATATGAAAAGAATTGGCACATCAACTAAAAAAATCTTGCCACATGATTTAATTTATTTTGGATTAAGAGATTTTGAATCTGCTGAAGCACATATCATTGAGAAAGAGAAAATCAAATGTTATAAGGTAGAAGAATTAAGATTCCGTGGTCTTGAAGTTTGTGTAAAAGAGGCAGTTGAAAAATTACATCAATGTGATCAAATCTATATTTCATTTGATGTTGACTCAATGGACTGCGATCATGTTTCAACAGGAACAGGTACGCCAGTGCCCATTGGTTTTTTTGCCGAAGAAATCATACGTATTTTCGATAATCTACTGCTATCTAATAAGGTCGTCTGTATTGAGTTTACTGAAGTCAACCCCTTGCTTGACAATAAAGGCAATCTGATGGCAGAGACGGCTTTTCAAGTTTTAGACCATATTGCCCAGAAAATTTAGTTTTTAGTACAAATACTTAAACAAAACACTCGTTTTCATTGTTTTATACTTGAATTGAAAAATAGAAGTATATGCAATGGTTTAAAGTGGTTTTTGCTGGTTTATTGATCGTTTTTGGCGTCAATCTTACCAAAGCACAGGTTAAAGTTCAAAATACAGGCAAATTGAGTGGTGTTTTAGTCAATCGAAAAACACAGCAAAATGCAACCGGACTCTTGGTTACGATAACACCCGGCAATGAAAAAATGATTTCTGATAGCAATGGTTCATTTAGGTTTACGAACTTACTGCCAGGGGCCTATTCTATAAAAGTTTCAGGACTTGGAATACAAGATAAATTATTGACGAATGTGATTGTTACAACGGGTAATGAAAATATTTTGACGATAGAATTAGAACCCTCAGTTAATGTGCTGAACACCGTTACGGTAACTGGCAGAAAAAACACAGCGAAGGCGACGACCTTAGAAAGTCCACTAAGTATCCAAAGACTTACTTCAGAAGATATTAAAGCCAATCCAGGTGGCAATTTTGACATCAGTAAAGTGATTCAATCCTTGCCGGGCGTTGGCGGAGGTGCAGCCGGTGGTACTTTTAGAAATGACATCATTATTAGAGGCGGTGCTCCAAGTGAAAATGTATTTTATTTAGATGGCATCGAAGTGCCTATTATTAATCACTTTAGTACACAAGGCAGTGGTGGGGGCCCACAAGGTATTTTAAATGTGAGCTTTATTCAAGATGTAAAACTAAGTACTTCTGCATTTGATGCTAGATATGATAATGCGTTAAGTAGTGTTTTTCAATTTCGTCAAAAGAACGGCAATCCCAATCAACTTCAAGGCAATTTTAGAATGAGTGGTACCGAAGTAGCGGCTACCTTAGATGGTCCAATTTCAAAACGAACCACTTTTCTAGCATCAGTTAGAAGAAGTTATTTAGAATTGCTTTTCCAGGCATTGGATTTGCCAATACGTCCAAATTATTGGGACTATCAATTTAAAACGACTACAAAAATTAATGACAAAACAACTTTAACGACTATCGGCCTTGCCGCTATTGATGATTTTAAATTGGTTGCACCTAGAGAAGCAACACCTGAAAAATTATTTGCCATCAATAGTAATCCATTGATCAATCAATGGAATTATACGCTAGGACTATCTTTAAAAAAATTGATCCAAGATGGATACTGGAATCTATCATTGAGTAGAAATACATTGGATAACCAAGCGGATAGATATGAAGACAATGAAAAGCCTTCTGAAACAACACGCACATTCCAAATTAGAAGTAACGAAACTGAAAATAAATTTCGTTTTGATGTCACTAAAAATATCAATAATATAAGTTTGAGTTATGGCGTAGTTGCACAATATGTGCAATTTGATAATGCATTTTATCAACTATTTAGACCTGCGTTAAAAGATAGTGCTGGTAATACTTTACAAAACGCAGTAACACTGAACACGAATACTGGAGTTGATTTTTTAAGGTATGGTGGCTTTGTGCAATTGGGTACAAGGTTGTTGAATGATCGCTTAGCTATCAGTTCAGGTTTAAGAGCAGATGCAAACAGCTTTAGTGCAAGTAGTCAAAATCCGTTAGATCAATTAAGTCCAAGAATTAGTTTAAGTTATGCATTAAGCAATACGTTGAATTTTAGTGCAAGCTACGGCACCTATTATCGTTTGCCTAGTTACACGCAATTGGCATATAGCAACAATGGTTTTACCAACCCTGGTAAGTATATCCAATCAAATCACTATGTAGCTGGATTTGAATTGCTTCCGTCTAGTACCACGAGATTTACTTTTGAAGGATTTTACAAAGGGTACAAAAATTATCCAGTGAGCATGCTAGATAAAATTAGTCTTGCAAATAAAGGCATTGAATTTGGGGCCATAGGTAATGAACCAATTCAACAAGATGGAAAAGGAAGAGCATATGGTTTTGAATTTTTTGCACAACAAAAGTTGACTGAAAAATTCTTTGGCGTATTTAGTTATACCCTATATTGGAGTGAATTTTCGGGAGTAGATCAAAAACTTAAACCAGCAAGTTGGGATAATAGACATTTGGTGAGTGCTACTGCAGGCTATAAGTTGCCAAAAAATTGGGAATTAGGCATTAAATTCAGATATCAAGGCGCAGCTCCTTATACGCCCTACAATTTAGAACAAAGTAGATTGAATTACCTAACATTAGGATCTGGTGTATTTGATTATGACAAAGTGAACACATTAAGATTGAAGGCCTTTCATTCTGGAGATATCCGATTGGATAAAAAGTGGAATTATAAAAAAACAACCTTCGATTTCTACATTGACATACAAAATTTCTATGCGTCAAAAAGTACAGGATCTCCTCAGTATACTTTTAAAAGAAAAGACGATAATTCAGGTTTCCAATCTAACAATGGTAAGCCTGTACAATTGAATGGCAGTAACGCCATCCCTTACTTTCTAGAAAATGCAGAAGGTACGTTTATTCCAACTGTGGGTTTTATTATTGAATTTTAATTTATTTGAATTAATTTGATGGCCTACATGAAAAAACTAGAAACTAAAGTTCAAGAGTTAACACAGTACTTGTCTGCATTTGATAAGATAGATCAAACTATTTCATCTGCTAGTGTTGGATGGCATATTGAACACAGCTTATTGGTGATCAAACAAATTACTTCAACCGTAGCGCAGTCCGATTCTAGCTTGTACCAGAAAAAATTTAATTTTAGTCGTAGTTGGGTGTTTTTATTAAACTACATACCACGTGGAAAAGCGAAAGCGCCAAAAATAGTCCTACCTGGTAATGATTTGAATCAACAATTATTAGAAGATAGCATAAAACATACTTTCCAAGCTTTAAATTATTTAAAAGATTGTCAAGAAAATCAATATTTCATGCATCCTTATTTTGGCGCATTGAATAAGAATCAAACGATCCGTTTCTTAAGCATCCACACCCATCATCACTTAAAAATAATTGCTGACATTATTAAAAGAAAATAACTTAGATGAGCTATTTTTTAATTTGTTGATTGAATAGATGGATGCATTTTATCAGGTCGTCTTCCTTTTTTATTTTTAATTTATTTGACTCAATAATTTTTGTCAATCTTTCGTTTTCTACTTTAAAAATTTCTGCTAAGTCTTCGTTTGATTTGGGTGCTTTTTTTAATCCAATGTTTTTACTGTACACAAATAATCTTGGAAACTTTTCAATGGTCCTTAGCATGGTTGCACTGCTGTATGGCTTTGCTTCTGTGACTTGAACAAAATAATATTTCAATAAACTAATTTCTCCCTTTGCCAATACTTGATAAATTGTTTTTACATTTTGTTTTTCAAAAACAGGGTAGCCAAATTCAAATAAAAAAGGACTGCCATTTTTATTGAGCAATAAGGATTGAATTGCAGGTAGTATCGCTAACTCTTTTCCATCGTCTGATTTAAAAATAATTTCGTTACTCAGTAGATTAATTTTTACCAGAACATTTTCATATCGTTGACCACTGATTAAGGTAATATCTGCAGGATAAAATTCGGTATCAAAAAACGGTGAGCCATAGTTCTCCATGTCAAGTCCCATATTAACTGTTTTACCAGTACCATCTGTCACCACCAACATCGATTGACCAATATCTTTTAAACTGAAATTATTTAAGGTTTGACTTTTTGCAGCGCTTGCTGAAAAAATAAGAATGAATAGGTAAAAAAATTTCATGGTTCATTTATTTGAAAAATAAATTTACATTTTATTCTTAGTCATTTTTGTATAAACGAGTTATTTAACTTAATCAGTTCATAATCAATTCATTTACCCTTATTTATGTTTAATAATATGTTTTTTAATTTTTTTATAAAGTTGGAACATCAATGACGGAACGTTAAAATAAAGCGAACGTTCGTTATGATTTTAATCATTTTTTTGTTTGTTTTTTAGTTATCGTATTGTTAAATCTTCATTATATTCGTCTAGAGAAGGGATGTTTTTTACCGCTTATCACAATTTGCTATCGAACATCCCTTCTAATTTTTAGAAAATTTTAATTACAAAACAAAACAACATGAGTAAAAAAATCATTGTAAGTGTTTGTGCATTCTTAATGACCATTATGGTTGGTTTCGCACAAACAGTTACTGTAACCGGTAAGGTTATTGATGAAAAGAATGATCCTGTTGCCGGAGCAAGTGTACTTGAGAAAAGCACTACTAAAGGTGTAAGTGCCGGCAATGATGGTACATTTACAATTTCGGTAAAAAAAGGCGCTACTTTATTGGTTTCAGCTTTAGGCTTTGAAAGCAAGCAAGTATCTGCTAACAACGCTAACTTAACAATCGTATTGACTTCTGACGTAAAAGCGTTGAGCGAGGTTGTAGTTACTGGTGTTGGTTCAGCTACAAGTAAAAAGAAGTTAGCGGTGGCAGTTGAATCTGTAAACCTTTCAAGCCAAGTTAAAGTACCTACAGGTGATGTAGGTCAACAATTGGTTGGTCAAATTGCTGGTGCTCAGATTTCTAGTACCAATGGTAACCCAGGCCGTCCTTTACAAATCTTATTAAGAGGTATTAACTCTGTTCAAGGTGGAACTTCACCAATGATTTTGATCGATGGTATTGAAGCACGCGGAACAAGTTTAAACTCTATTGACGTAAACATTATTGAAAGAGTAGAGGTAGTACAAGGTGCTGCTGCTGCATCTTTATATGGTGCGCAAGGTGCGAATGGTGTTATCCAATTGTTCACTAAAAAAGGTAAAGCTGGTAAAGTAAACATTGAATTTAGTTCAAGTGCAACTACCAATGAATTATTGAACATTGGCGGTTTATCTAAAGCTAAAAACCATGCCTTCGTAACAGATGCTCAAAACAACGTATTGACTGGTTCTGGAGCGATTATGACTTTAGATCCTTCTACTTTGGTTTACAATGGTGACGTTCAGTACAACTCTTTAGGTGTAACGAGCTACCAAAACAAACCTTACAATGCAAACTTAAAGTACATCGACCATTACAAGATGTTCTTACAACAAAGCTATGCATTGAATAACTCTGTGACTATGTCTGGTGCAAAAGATAAGTTTGACTTCTTATTCTCTGCTTCAAACAACCAACAAAATTCAAACTTCATCAACAATGGTGCTTTCTCTCGTTCTAACTTAACTTCTAAATTAGGTTTTGAATTAGCGAAGGGTTTGAAATTTACAAGTACTACTCAGTTAGTTTATACAAAGAATACATTGAATGACCAAACAGGTCGTAACGTAGTTTTCGCCATCAATAACGCTCGTCCTTTCTTGCCGTTTGATCAAAAGAACGAAGATGGAAAGTATGCAACTTATTTTGGTGCAGCGGGTGGTGTAAACCACTCAAATCCATTCTCTACCAACCAAGAGTCTAGTACTTTGATTGCTACAGTGGATGTGATCCAAAGTTTCAACTTAAACTATAAGTTACCTAAGTTTTTAGAGTTTGATGCTAAATATGCATTGAACTACAGCAATACGAATACGACGTATAAATACGACGAGCAATGGGGTAATAAAAATAGAGTGTTACAGAATCGTTACATGTATAACTATTCTCCAGCACCTACTGCATTTACTACTGGTGAGATCAATAACTTCGTAGACAGAACAACTTTCCAAAACTTTATTGGAACAGTAAACTTCCGTACGGATTTCGAAAAAGATTTCAACATCAATATTCCTTTAAAGACATTCACAACAGCAGCATTTGATTACCGTCGTAATCAATTAAAATCTTTCGCAGCAGCTGGTTTTGATGGTCCAGGTTATGCTCCATGGAACACAGCTCAAGCAGCTACCTATAGAGTCATTACTGATTATATTGAACCGTTTGTAACTTATGGTATTTTAGCGAATCAAAGATTTGAGTATTCTAATTTTACAGGTTTATCTGTAGGTGTTAGAAGTGACTTCTCTTCTGCATTCGGTTCTGGTGCAACAGCACAAACATTCCCTAGAGGTGATTTCTTCTTGACTTTATCTAATTTGAAGTTCTGGCAGAATTCAAAAATTTCGAATGTAATTTCTGAATTTAAATTAAGAGCTGGTTATGGTGAAGCGGGTATTCAACCAGGCGCATTCCAACGTTTTACAGTATTAGGTGCTGCTAACTTAGGCGGATCAAGCGTATTTACTTTCCCTACAACCAATCCAAATCCAAACTTGTCTGTTGAGTTATCAAAAGAGACTGAGTATGGTACAGATATGACGTTGACTTTAGGAAAAGGACAATGGTTAAAAACTGCGAATGTTTCTGCAACATTATGGAACAGAGAAACGGCAAATGCTATTTATAGAGTTGACGCTGCACCTTCTACAGGTGTGGGTGGCAAATTGGATAATGCATTTGGTTTGAAATCAAGTGGTTTACAAGCTTCATTAAACTTGAACGTGTATTCTGGTAAAGATTTCAACTGGGATTTCATCACCAATTACTCTCAACAAACTTCTGAGATTTCTTATGTAAAAGGACCTCCAGTTATTTTATTATCTTCTGCAGGT
>JACCDK011024497.1_pt1 | contig 12901 bp, 10 predicted proteins | sample 7445871 | NCBI WGS metagenome assembly JACCDK01 (sample SAMN15323436, study PRJNA562643) | freshwater metagenome | isolation source: river surface water | place: USA:Blue River Watershed | collected 2017-08-15 | reverse complement strand
ATACATGGTATAATGGTTTATAATTATAAAAAGTATTTGAAATATCGACAAAAGAATTTTTAACAAAAGAATAATTATGTGAGGAAAAATATTAAAAATATTTTTAAAATAGTATTATTAAAATTTAAAAGGATGAAAGTGGAGCAAACACAGAGTATGTTTTTAATCATACATTTAGTTCATTGGAAAGAGCAAGTGGATTATTTGTGAAATTATACTTAGCGTTATAATTTACAAATAATGATGGTGAAAATTATGTCGGATATGTTTTTGAAAAAGGAGAACCATTGTCGTTGTTAAATGTTCATACATAATTTTTTAATAGTATGGTTGGGGTATTTGAAGGTCAGGTCGGTATTGATGAAATGCATGTGTAAAAAGAATAATTTACTAATTTATGTGAAAATTTAATATTTAATTTGGATAATATATTTAAAAGTATTAAGTTTTTGGTAAAAAATAATAAAACACATAATGATATTAAACCAGATAATATGATTTATAGTGTATATGATGATAAAGTTAAATTTATTGATTTGGGTTCAGTTACATCTGTTTCAGATATTGGTGTTGAAGGAATTGCAACAACTCCAATGTATGCATCAATTCCAGTTATGACAATTATTGGAAAAACTACATCTATGTATCCTGGAATTTTTGATTAAAATGCTGGACCATGTATGAAATATGTAAAAACTTTTTTTAGTTCATAAAATTACTAAAAAAATAATGACAGAACTAAAATTTGGGAACTTGATGGATTGGTATCAGGACTTGAAAATGGTGATTTAAAGGAAATTTATAAAAGATTTATACCATTTTCAGATTTATCTTAAATTGGTTTTAGTATTGTTGATTGTATAATGAAAATTATTACAGTATTGGAAATATTAAGTGATTTAATGGGTAAAAAACCATATTATTTAATTCCAGATAAGTTGTAATAAGATATTGTTGTAAAAAAACCAGTATAAAATATTAAACAATAAATTAAAACTAATTCTGGAAATTATGCCGGAACATTTGTTGTTCATGACAGTACATTAAATAAAGATATTTAAGTTCAAGGTGAAATACAATAATATAATGGAACATTTGTTATCCATGGCACTTCAAAAGATGGTAAATATTCAACATATTCTGTATAATAAAAATAAACTACACCATAAGGATAAATAAAATATGTTGCTGAAAAAATATAATAATATTCTTCTGACGGAAAATTATCATAAAATACACATTTAACAAATACTATCAGACCAATATTAAGTGTTCCACTACAAAAATCATTTTAAGAACGGTCTGTTCTTATGAGGAGAAGTATTATGAACTCCGATGTAGATTAATTAAATATTTAAAATTTGGTTTGCGACGGGTCTCGTGTAGAAAATTTGAAAAATTTATTATATGTAATACTAAATATTGATAATTATATTGAAAAAAGTAGTGATAATGGTCCTGTTAATTATGACCATGTATAATAAGTATATAATGCTTTTAAAAAATTTAGAAATTGCTATAAAGTTAAATCACAAGAATAACCCATTCTTGGAAATAAATATAATTTAGAATAATTAGGTTTAGACTTTGTGAGTTTTTATCCATAAAAATATTTATATAATTGTAAATAATAATGATTAATTTATTTTAATATTTTAAATAAAAAATATTTTTAATAATAAAATTACTAAAAAAATATTTAATATGTCTTAATTATTTGATACATTTAACAGAGTGAATGCTGATTAAGAATATCAACTTTCAAAAGAAGAACAAAATTATGGAATAACCAAATATAATACTTATTATGGATATGCTGAATCAAGAGATTAATAACAATAAATCGAAAGTGTTGCAGAATAAACAAAAAATCTTCGTCCCAAATATGGTTACGGATAAACTGATGGACTTAGGGTAGGAAATTTCAGTTCTTTAAGAAATGGTGTTATTCTTACTAATTTTGGAGAACCATAATAATTGGCTTCTAAAATTTCCGGTCCTGCTTTTATTTATCGTGTATAACAAGGTACAGAAGCAGCATCTAAACTTTTACAATCAGAATAAACTGTTGCCCGTAAATAAACACATGGTCTTGTTGGTGTAAGTACTTTGGATAATGTATTAACTCCACAAATTCCTTGTATTAAAAAAATTCAACCACACGAAGCAGTATAAACTCACCCCAGACTATAAATTAGAAGTACAACTTATCTTGATACAAGAATGATGCACAGGAGTTCATGATTATATATACTGGATTTAAAATTTTTTTGCGTTAATTAATTCAAAAAAACTAATTTTTTTAATCCATATAAGTATAATACGCTTCTTAGTCAAAATAAATGTTATTATTTTATTATATTTTTAAAATATTATTGTTTAATAATTCATGTAATAAATTATTAAATTCTTCACATATGTCTTCTTTATTGTCTATGTCTTCTTCCAAATCGTCAATTATTTTTTCTTTACGCTGTATTATTAATTAATATAGCATTATTTTATTTTATATTTATTGATTTGAATTTTACAATTATTTATCAATTAAAATGTCTAATTTTTCTCTTAAAATATCCAATTCTTTGTCTTTAATGATATAATTATTTTTAAGTTATTGTATTATCTATGGTAATATAATATTATATTAATATTGATCATATTATTATTAATATTTTTGATTTGAGTTTTCATCTTATGTATTTTATTAATCCATAATCATGGTCATTATTTATATTCTGTGTTGTATTCCACATTATAATAATGAAAATGTTTATAAACGTTTATTTAATAAATCTTAACTTATTTCAAATTACATTTTTATATTTTTAGATATAAAAGATTTTTAAAAATTACAATATACAATTTTTCCTTAATGATATAAAAATTATAGTAAATAATATAAAAAAAATATAATTAATTATTATTTATAATTGAATTTTTTAGTTATAAATAAAGGATTAATATTGCAAATAAATTAGTAAATTTTAAATAAGTTAATATTACAATGAGCGAATATAGTTTATTAAATAAAAAATAAAAAATATTTCATTATATACCAATGTCAAATTCCAAAACAATGTCGAGTATCGAGATAAAAAAATGTAAATATTAAATTCATATAAATATTTTAATATTGGATTATTGGTGTTTAACTAATTATGTTTAAGATTAACTCTCATTTTTTGAAAATTATGAGAACAATATTAAAAAGTATTTCGCATATTATATTTTTGGAGAAATTTTTTAATATTGTAAATTTTTTCCATCTACATTACTTAATTATTTTTAAAATTATGAAATACAAGATTTTTTAAATAATAAATATAATTCAGATTAAGATACTTTATATAAAGAAATTGTTGGTTACCATATGGATAATACATTAATACATATGATAGTATTATAAGATTAGTCATGTATATAAAATCTAAATCACTCATGGGCACTTGAATATATAATTTAAAATTATAACATTGATATTGATATATAAAATTAATAAAAATAAACATTTTTACATATTTTATTTAATGTATAAAATTGCTTACCACAATAATACTTGATTAAAATTTTAACTTTATTGTATCGTCGTAATAAATAATAATTAGTATAAAATATCAATAAATAAGATAGTTGTGGGGATACATTATTAATACATTCAACAAAATAAAAATATTAATAATTATCAAAACTTCTTATTGAATATGGTGCTAATATTAAAATAAAAAACATTTTAGACCAAAATAGTTTAGATATAGCTATTTTACATGGGTAAAAATATCTTATTAATTTATATGTTTAACAAGGTTGTTTTCCATAACTAAAATAGTTATTATATGTCAAAAAACATTTAAATGACAATTATACATTTTAAAATCTTGTAAATAGTAGAAATAAATATTAATGTGCTAATAAAATAAAAAAATATTGGTAAAATAAAAAAATATTAAAACTTGTAAAAAAAATAATTATTCCAGTTATTATATTAGACAAATATAATTTAAATGTAAAATTATATTGAATAATATATTCAATATATTTTAAAATTTTTTAAAAATATTATTATATTATTATAATATAAAATTAATTAAATAAAATTATATATTATATCAAAATGGTTATGCAATTTAGTTCATTAATGTATGATCCAAGTGAATATGCCAAAGAAATGAGATAAAATTATTTTCAATAACAACATCATATGTTTTTACCCAGATTTGAACATCCATAAGAATGTTTTCCTTAATTTAATGTGATGAAAAATGGTGGTTCAGTATTAGGAAACTATTAATAATAAAATAATATTATTGATATTAGTAGTTTTTTGACAAATCGTCATCATGAAATTAGAGGAAATGATACATAAGTATATTATAAACCACAATAATCAGCATATATATCAAAAAGTATTAGACCATTTAAAGAACAACATTAAAATATGCCTGTTGTTTTTACAAAACCAACACTTTATTAAACTATACCAGATTGTCCATTTTTCTAAAATAAAAAGTTTTATGAAAAATATTGATTTTTTTATATTTATATAATTAAAATAATTATTGAATTATAAATTTAAATTAATATAATTGAAATGAGTCTAAAAGGATAAAATTTAGAAAGTATTAAAAAATAAGAAAAAATTAATAAATAAACGAGAAATATTGAAGATAGTAAATATGAAGATTTACATAAAAGCATGGGACCCGGAAAATATTAACTTTTTAATGAATTTCCAATGTCAGATTTCAAAAAAAATTGGGTTGGAACGGAAACAGATTTGAAAAACTTACATTGTCCAGATACATATTTATCAGAATATAATAAATGTTTATAAAAAGTTGATATGAGTACAAATACACCATATTATCATGTATAACCTTATTATAGTGGTCAAGACCATACATTATTGACAGACGATAATAAGCGACTAAAAGGACCAGTAAATCCCAGATAAGATTATGCTGTATTAAAATACAACAATAAACTTAATCCAAATCATTATTAAACAAATAGTGTATTATCATTCAAAGATAAATATCAAAACAAATTTTAATAAAAATTATAATAACAGCATCCTTCACTTGAAAACCCTATTTGGAATAAATAACAATATTCTGAACCATTAGTAAATGAACAATATACATGGTAAGCAAATGGTAAAAATTATAGTTATACATACAATGTCCATGATTGAGTTTTTTTATTATTCAACAAAATTCAATAAAGAATGAACGAACAATACCCATAATAAGAGATAATAATAATAATATTGGAATCAATATAGATTTTTTTCTAAAAAATATTAATATTAATAATATTAATGAAGATATAATTAGATTTTATTTTTTTGACCACCATTATCTTTATGATTTTTTATAATGAATATCTAATATCATTTTATAAATTGTAAAACTTGTTCCAATAAATAAAAGAATTTACATATATGGGTTTTTGTGTAAAGCTAAAATAGTTAAATAAATACAAAGTCTAACCCAAATACATACCATATAATAAAGTCTTTTTCTTTAAATTGGCAGTGGTTTATTGTTTTAAACTGAACTATTGTCTAATAATTTTAATTTTAATAACATTTATGTAAAATCAGGAGAATCATTTGGACAGGGATTGTTATCAACTCTGTAAATGTTGTTCATTATTTAGTATTTTTTTTAAATATTTTATATTATATAATTTTATTATATTTCTTAAAATAAAATTGTATTATACAAATAAATATAAAAAAATATGATTGAATTATATAGTCTCGCTATACTTGGTGGTCTTGGATACCTTGTTAATTAAAAAAATCAAAATAACAATAATATGGAAAAAGTTATTAAAGAAGAACCAAATAAATAATATTCACAAAACTTTTATTCATATAAAGATGTTCCAGTAAATGGATAAAAAAACATTCATTAAAGTAATAGATTTTTTGATGTTAAAGAAGCGACACAATAACGGGCAAATGAACATGTATAAAGTAAATATTCAAAAGGGGTTGTTCATCCTGATACAAAGGAAGTTGTATATAGTAATTTGAGTGGATAATAAATATCAAAAGAAAATTTTACACACAATAATATGGTTCCATTTTATAGTAGTCGTCAAGGTATTAATTAACCTATGTTAGATTATAGTTAAAATAATAGGATTTTGGATTTACATTCTGGTGGAGAATAATATGCGTATGGTAAGCAAGAAGTAGAAAAAAAAGAATTCTTTTAACCACAAACTAATTTAGGAAATGTATATGGTACTTAATCATAAATTGGTAGTCAATATCGTGAAGACTAAATTAATCCTGGAACTATTAGAATCGCAAATAATATACAACCATTTGAAAAAGAATATGTTGGACCAGGATTAAATTAAGGATACACAACACAACCAAGTGGTGGTTTTTAATAAAATTCAACATAAGATTATCTATTAAAAACTATGAAAAATGTTGATGATTTAAGAACTACAAATAATCCAAAAAAGATATTTGAGGGTAGGCCATTAGCACCACCTACCGAATAAGTAGGAAAAAGAACAGGCGATATTGGTAAATTTACAACAACAATAAGAAAAGCCGAAGGATAATAATATTTTGGCAGTGGTGCTCCTGCATAAGCATAAATTAGAAAAATTGACCCAACTATTATTGAAAAACCAACAGATAGGGGAATGGGGGCAAATAATGGTGTAAGTAATCCCACTCAAATGTAAAAACAATAATAAACTATTGCGAATATGTAAAGTACAAACCAATAACTAAATACATTTTAACCTCTTAATCCAAAAACATTTGATATTTAAAAACAAGATGAAGATTACAATATTAGAAATATTAATATCAAACCAAATGAAAGAAGTATGGCACCTGGATTTGGAAAAAGTGATTTTAAAAATTTATTATCAACAGATGTATCTAAATAACTATTAAGAAACAGTGGTTCTCAATAAATGCATTAATAACAAGAAGAATTTATGGCAGAATAATCAAATATGGTTACAGATGCGGTATTTAATGGTGGTATGAATATAATGAATGTAAGGGCACCTGTTCCAGAAACAAACACAGGATATAATGATTATTAAAAACCAAATAAAAAAGAATTTACTACTACAAATGGAAGAATGTATGGTATGATGGGAGGAAATGTAAAAGGTGTAATATAACATACTTCGTAATTTTAACCAACTGTTAAAGATACTACATAAAATTATTATTAAATGTAATAAAATTTTAGAGGTATGGAAACTGAAGAAAAACCAACTATTGAAAATTGTGATAGAAGATAATTACAATATGTTGAAGGATTTTAAGGAGAAAAATCAGTAGAAAACTAATCTAAAATGGGTTTCCGCAAAGAACTTCCAGTTAAATAAGGTTAAATGGTTTATAATCCCGATGAATTTTAAGCAAAACCAACAATGAGATAAGGTTCATAATTTAATACATATGATGGAATTGTTGGACATAGTTAGATTATAAAGGGTGGTCATTAAACTGAACCACAGGATGTTAAAGGTCGTGTAGCATAACATAAAGAATATTTTAGTGGTCTTAAATCAAATGGTCCAGCAGGAGAAGAAGGTTATCTAACATCAAGTTTCTTTAATAAACCACCAACTATTGATGGATAATAAAGTAATCGTTATGGAGGAGAAGCAATTAAAGGAAAAGTTGGAAGACACGATGCATATACTGGTATTGCCGGTGATACAATGGGAACATATGCAAATACAAAATTAGATACGAAATTTGAACCAACTTCATTTAGATAAACATTAAAAGCACCAAGACCGGATGTAATATAAGAAGGTTATAAACATGCTTCTGGAAAAGATAATTATAACTTTGATATGGGTCGTTAATTAGATGGTGTATCATATAGAACTTTAAATAATATTTAAAATACTTATTAATAACCACAATATGATAGAAAATTTACAAAAGGTGCATAAACATATTCTGAAAAAGAAAATTTAAATAGATTTAATGACCCAGAATTATTAAACGCATATAGAGAAAATCCATATACATAAAAATTTGAAAATGTTGTTGGAAGTGCCGGTCCAATATATCCAATTGACAAAAATGGTTTATATTGAGTAAAAAAATCATAAAAATAAAAATTGAAAATATTGTAATTTTTTTAGTATATATGTAATATGTGTAATATATGTTTTATATGTAATATTATAAGTTATTTTTATGAACAATTGATATAAATTATTTAAAGTTCTTCAAAATGGAAAACATTTTACATTTTTTAAACAAAGTTTAATTAATAAAACAAGAAATAAATTATTAATAAAAATTAATTGGAGATAATGATAATTAAATTGTAGATTTCAAAGAATATTTTGAAAGAGTTTTATTTTCATTATTTTATGATCCAAAATTTAAAATTAATATATTTGTGGAAGAACTTGATAATATGACTTCTTATATGATTTCATAGGTATAGTAATTATCTTAAAAAAATAATTAACAAGATTAATCCGATACAGATTAATCTGATACAAAAAAATCTACTTAAAATTAATATAATGAAAAATTACCTTATTATGCTGAATTATATGTTCCATATATTATATAACCAGGATATACTTTTGATATATTTTTAAAATATATTTAAACACATATTAATGATTTTATTGATTAATCTTAGAAATACAAAAATTGTTATAAACCATTTATATGTTATAAAAAATCATACATTATAAAAAACACAGACAGTGGTTCTTATATTTTATTAAGAACACGAAATTTATAAGATTATAAATAAATACAAGGATTTATTACTTTTTATCATATAAGTTTTTAAGGTTTAAAATAACATTTGGAAGATATAATTAATGATTTTATGTAAAGACGAAATTATTAAAAATTATAAAATAATGACAAAACAATACTAACAATTAAAATTTAATGATTATATAAATTTAAATATTATATTATAATTTGTGTTGTAATATTGCGTTTAATAAATATATATTTTTTTAATTTAATTACTAAAATAATATTATAATATTTGTTATAAATCATGGCAGAATAAATATATACAATCATAAAAGACTAAATTTATGAGGGTTTTTAATCAATATATAAAGGGGTTCTTTTAGAAAACCAAGAACCTAAGTTTTTATTACGCGAATTTTAACAACAATTAAAAATGATCCCATTGTGGACTTCACATATTGTAAAATCCGAAACATAACGAATTATTGTTCAATCTCGCTGCTAATTTTTAGAAGATATTCTTTAAGACCAATTGAAATAAGTTTATAAAAATTTAAGTTAAATATAATATGAAAATAAAGAAATTATTGTTAAACATATGTCATTGACTGAATTTGTTTATAAAGTATATTTGAATGTAGCAAAACATATTTATACGAAACCATAACTTATGTTTCATGATTACAGTGAAAGTTAAATAACATCTTAATGTTTAGAATAAATTTAATCATATATATACAGTGCAGTATAAGATATTATGTATAATTATGTTTAAAATACAAAACATGTATAAATTAAAAACATTGAACATGAAACAGAAGATGAAGAAGAAGAATTAAGTTTTGAATAATAAGAAGACGATAATGATTAAAATGAAGAAGAAGAATTAAGTTTTAATTAAGAATAATTTGAAGACGATGAAGAAATAATGATTGATGATGATAATGATGATGATAATGATGATGATAATGATGATGTTATTGATGATGTTATTGATGATATTATTGATGATATTATTGATGATATTATTGATGATGATAATGAAATGAAAGAAATATTTGTTAATAATGATATCAATTAAGTTTCATCTGATGAAGAATCCGAAGAAGATTTTATTGAAGAAGTTTAAATCTAAAATAATAATTAAATTTTAGATTTATAAAATTCTGATATAATTATTGAATAAATATAAGAACCTGAACCTGAACCGGTTTAAGAATTATAAATATAAGAACCCGAACCAGTTTAAGATAGTATTAAAGAAGAAAAAAAAGTATAAACTAAAACTGTTAATATTACATTAAATAGTTCAAAATAAGGCAATTCGGTTTAAACACCTGTATCTGTAATTTAAAAAGAAGGTTAAACATTTGTTGATTGTAAATAAAAAGAAGATAAAATTGAGAAAAAAGTAGAAATTTTACCAACAAAAGAATAAGTTTTTGAAAAAAATAATTAAATTTCAGATATGTTAGATGTTATTGAAAGTGAATAAGAACAATCTGATATTGAAGAAAAACTTGAAGAACCAAAATTTTACAAGGGTGATTTTGAAAAAGATTTAGAAGATTTGATTAATAAAATTGAAATAGGAACTGATTGATTTTAAATATTAAATATTATAATTCGCGTTTTTTTCTTAATAAAAATATTTTATTTAATAAATAATAATTTTTAGAATATATTAATCTAATATCAATAATGGAATCTTCTAAATAAATTCTTTATGTATTTCTTCTTTTAAATATGTTATTTACATTATTTTATATAGCATAATGTTCTGGTAAAATTCCTGATAAAAACAAATTATCAAAATCTCATGTTTAATTGATATTTGGTATGTTGTTTTTCGGAACAATTATTGCTATTTTACTTAATTAACAAAATGATACAAAAAGTGTAGATAATATGTTGAAATATATTGATACAGACGTTCCATCATGTTTTGACAATATAAGTTTAAAAAAATTATGAATAATGATTAAAATATTTATATAATTAAAATAATAAAAATAATGAATATATAAATTCTTAGTAATCAAAATAATATTGTTTCTATTTTATTAGTATTAATTATTGTATTTTCTTATGAAATTAATATTTTGAAAAATAAAGTATTTTTAATGTTTTTATTGATTGTTACTTGTTATTTGTTTTATGTTCGATATGATTATAGTATTACTTTATTAGTGACACTTATTTTATTATATAGTCTTAATAATTTGTAAAATTAAACAAAATAATAATAATGAATGAAATAAAAAAATAAAAAAATAAAAGAATATTTTAAAATATTTACAATGAGTAATGCGAAAATGAAAGAATAAATATCATTATAATTAAAATAATTTGATATGAATTAAATAGCAGATGATAAAGTTATTGTAATGATTGGAAAGCGGGGTACTGGAAAAAGTAGTTTAGTTAAAGATCTTTTATATTACCATTCATCAATACCAATTGCTTCTGTTATTTCTGCAACAGAACACGCAAATAGATTTTATGGAGATTTTGTTCCAGGTATATTTATACATGATGAATATTAACCAGAAATTATTAAAAATGTTGTTTTGAGACAAACAAAAATTATAAAAAAAATGTAATAAGAATAAAGTAGAGGTTAGATTACATAAATTGATCCAAGATCTGTTTTAATTTTAGATGATTGTCTTTACGATAGTTCTTGGACAAAAGATAAATATGTAAAAAGTATTTTTATGAATGGGCGTCATTATAAATTATTGTTTTTGGTTACTATGCAATATCCCCTGGGAATTCCACCGAATTTAAGATGTAATGTTGATTATGTTTTTATATTACGAGAAAATATTGTTAAAAACAGGGAAAGAATATATGCAAATTATGCGGGTATGTTTCCAAATTTTGATACATTTAGTTAAGTAATGGATTAAACAACTGAAAATTTTGGTTGTTTGGTTATTGATAATACAAGCTGTAGCAATAAATTAGAAGATTAAGTTTTTTGGTATAAAGCAAATCTTGATATTAGTAATAGTGGATTTAAAATGTGTGATCCATAATTTTGGAATTTATCTTAAATAAAAGAATCAGATTAAGAAAAAGACAAAGAATAAAATGCATTAAAAGAATTATAAGAATTAACATAAAAGAAAAACAATGTTAAAATTAATGTCAGAAAAAATTAATATTGAATTTATTATAGTTTATAGTTTATATTAAATATATTGTAATTATAATTTAAAAATTACAAATAAAATATAAGAATAGTAATATAAAGATTTTTTTAAATTTATAGTTATAAATATAATTCATAATGATTTATAAAAATTTTAATCTAAAAAGTTTAAATACTATTTAAAAAAGAATAGTATTTAAAAATGCCCATTTTTCAAATAATATTGAAAAATGTTCTTAAAATATTTAAAATTTTATGAAATAAAATTATTATAATAAAAATGGAATTTCTAAAGAATTGAATAATAAGATTATTAGTAATTCTTTTGAAAATCCAAGTGAGTTATATTATTAATCACCATTATAATCAGAATTCAAAAGGTTTTTGAGTTTTTATAATAATTGGTTTTAAGATAATTTTTTAAAATATACATTTTATAAAACTTAAAACAATATTTAAAATTAATTATTTTATACAATCTTAGATATTTTAAAAGTTTAACTACAATTTTAACACAAATATAATGGTTTTGAATAATTTAGAATATTTAAATATAATTAATAATTAAAATTTAATTATTAAGAATTCTTAAAGAGTATAATTTCTGCCAATAATTTTAGTGATTTAGATGAATATTAATAAAATAAAATTAAAAAAAAATTTTATAAATATTAAGAAATCTACAAATTTAATAATATCAATAATTATGAATAATTATTTAATGAAATTAAAAAAAATCCACTATATTTACTTGGTATGGAAAAAAACCCCACAAAATAGACTTTTGATGAATAAATTCAAATAGAGTATTTGAATAAAAAAATTCATTACATTGAATCAGTTTCTTAAAAATGTGATACAATATTAAAAATGGATTATATTCAAAAACATCATGGTGGTTTATGTTTTGATTATACAGATAATACACAAATCATTATTAATAAAAATACAAAAGTTTCTGAAAATTTTAGAACAAAAAGTTTTGATGCGGAATATTATAGTAAATTTTT
>JACCDK011866154.1_pt1 | contig 12905 bp, 12 predicted proteins | sample 7445871 | NCBI WGS metagenome assembly JACCDK01 (sample SAMN15323436, study PRJNA562643) | freshwater metagenome | isolation source: river surface water | place: USA:Blue River Watershed | collected 2017-08-15 | reverse complement strand
TTAGATTAATCAATTACACAATTACAAACATTTAGAAAAAAGTTATGGCAATTAATACCCAAGTCAAAGCAGACCACAACGCGCCTGCAATTACACAGATCCTTGCTCAATATATTTCATCTCACCCTTCTAAAGGATGGGATGACTCTGTGGAGCATGAAGCACATCGCACTTTCTTAAACTGGTTAGGCTGCGCCATCGGAGCGGCCACTCATGAAAGTGTGGACGCTGCACTAGAGGCTATTGCTGAGTTACAACCATCTCCACAATCTAGCATTCTAGGTAGATCTGCCAAAGTGGATATGTGCTCAGCTGCTTTGATCAACGGTATTAGTTCCCATACTTTTGACTTTGACGACACACACTTAAAAACTATTATTCACCCAGCAGGTCCTGTTGCATCAGCTATTCTGGCGCTAGCAGAAAAGACGAAATCTACTGGACGTGAAATGATTGATGCGCTAGTCATCGGTATTGATGTGGCTTGCCGTATTGGTAACTGCATGTACCCAGACCACTACGACCGCGGTTGGCATATCACTGGTTCAACAGGCACTGTGGGTGCTGCTGCAGCCTGCGCAAGATTATTAAAGTTAGATAAAGAAAAAACTGCGATGGCGATTGGTATTGCTGCATCTCAACCAGTTGGCATGAGAGAACAGTTTGGCACGATGACTAAACCATTCCACCCGGGTGGCGCAGCAAGTGCTGGTTTACGTTCAGCTCTTTTAGCTAAACATGGCTTTACAGCTAGTAGCAAAGCACTAGAAGCACCTCGTGGCATGATCCAAACCATTTCAACCAAATGCGATTGGTCTGAAATTACAGAAGAATTGGGTCAACGTTTTGAAATCTCTTTTAATGCCTACAAACCATTTGCTTGCGGTATTGTGATTCACCCAAGTATCGATGCTTGTGCACAATTAAAAGCTAAAGGCGTTAAACCTGAAGATGTTGAAAAAATTGAGCTAAGAGTTCATTCGCTTGTTTTAGAGTTAACCGGTAAAAAAACACCCACTGATGGCCTACAAGCTAAGTTCAGCGTCTATCATGGTTGTGCTGCAGGCTTGATGTACGGCAAAGCTGGTGAAGAAGAGTTCCTAGATCATATCGTGACAGACCCTAAACTCATTGAACTACGCGATAAAGTAAATGCCACTGTTGATAACTCCATTCATGAGGCTTCTGCCGATGTAACAGCCTTCTTGAAAAATGGTGAGCAAGTTCACATTTTCGTTAAGCACGCGATTGGATCTCTTGAAAATCCAATGACAGATAAAAACTTGGAAGAAAAATTCCATAACTTATCTGACCCTATCGTTGGCAAGGAAACAGCCGATCAACTCATCAAGTTATGCTGGGACTTATCTAAGCAAGACAATATGACAAAGATTTGTCAGGTGGCGCAGAAGCAATAATTTTTAGCCATCAACTATAAAAAATAAAAGGGCAGATTTCTCTGCCCTTTTTAAATGGTTAACAATAGTCTTACTTAAATCTATAAGTCACACCCACACCAATTTGTCGATCAGTTTCTGTCGAATTGAGGGACTTCTTGTAGCCAATATCAAGATCTAAATCATCATTCACATGATGAATAAGACCTAACACCATAAAGCGAGGGTCTTTTTTCTCAGCCTTGGTTTCATGAGAGCTAATGCCAGTATCTACAACAGCATGCCACTGTTCATTGATTTCATACATCAAACCAACTGATGATTTATTAATGTAACGACGTGACTCATCTTGGGCTGTAGGATCTGAAAAACGATGACGCTCAGAACCCACATTAAATAACCAAGTCCATGAGCCCCACTCATACTGAGCCATTAAAGTTAAAGCTTCACCAGATCGGCCATCACCTAAACCTTTTTCCTGATCACCAGAGGCTAAGCGGAATTCAGGCTTTAAACCGAGTGAAAAACCATCCGCCTCTAAGAATCGCCATTTAATGCCAACACTCACATCATTAAAACCATTCGGTTCTGAAAGCGCATAGGGCATATTGAGATAAAGATCTAAATTCTCAAGAATACCTTTTGTGAGTGTTGTCGTTGCCGTACGGCTCTTAACACCCTCGTCCTTTAACCAATCCGTATTAACCTCAACCTGATAGCCTCCAACTCCCTGAGTCCCTGTATCTTCAGACACCAAGGGATGAGCGGCATAAGCCGATACTGAAAGACCTAAACAAGTCACAAAAGAAATATGTTGAATACCTTTAGCGATACTCTTTGAAGCTTTTTTTACAATCATTTTTACTGTCTCTTTTCTGAATTTCAATTAATTAACTTTAAAAGTTTCAACTGAGCCTTTGCCTTTTGGTATTCAGGGCTCGCTTGCAACTCCTTCCAATCAAAAGCTTTGGAAGTTGGCATGAGTTTTTGCACGCGATCTCTAGAGATCCTATACGCTTTTTCATCATATTGAAGATCACTCAATAGCTGATCAGCTAAATCAGGGCGATTACAGATTAAGACCTGATCGCAACCTGCTTTTAAAGCCATTTCAGCACCTTTCACCACACTACCCGCTACCGATGCACCCTCCATCGATAAGTCATCACTAAAAATGACTCCCGTGAATTGCAGCTGCTTTCTTAAAATTTCTTGTAGCCAAACTTTAGAAAACCCTGCTGGATGTTTATCAACTTGCGGATAGATAACATGCGCCGGCATCACTGAAGCCAAACCCAAACCAAGATATTCGTAAGGTTTAGCATCATCATTCATGATTTTCTTCAAAGGTCTCTCATCCACCGGAATAGCGATATGAGAGTCAGCCTCTGCCCAACCGTGACCTGGAAAGTGCTTACCGCAATTAGCCATGCCAGCCAATTGCAGACCATGATTCAAACTCTTAGCTAAAGTAGCAGCGATTTGTGGATCACGATTAAACGAACGATCACCAATCACTCCACTTCTACCAAAATCTAAATCCAAAACAGGTGTAAAACTAAAATCAACACCACAAGCTCTTAACTCGCTAGCAAGAACATAACCCACTGATGTAGCCGCATTCATAGCCAACAATGCATGTTCAGCATTAGCTTTCTTACCATGGTTAGCCCATATATCACCTAAGCGTTTCATAGCCGGCAAATGAGTGAAGCCATCCGTGCGACAACGTTGCACTCTGCCACCCTCATGATCAATACTAATTAAGACATCAGATCGAATCTCTTTAATGGCTTGAGTTAAAGCACAGAGTTGTTGGCGATCTTGATAATTACGTCCAAATAGAATCACACCTCCAGTTTTGGGATGCGCAATGCGACGAACATCTTCTTTCGTTAATGTTTTACCCACCACATCAAGAACGATGGGGCCTGCATTGAATAGGTCTTTTTTTGCCATGATAAGTAGTGACGATTAAAGTTAACGATTGGGGGAAATCAATCTTGATGAACTGACAGAATAACAAATGCAATAACCATATTGACCTCATCACTAATGCTTACTTGAGCTACTAGCTGACGTTCTTGCACATATTTTTCTAATAAACCTGAACACTTGATCACAGGTTTGCCAGATGCATCATTGAGTGTTTGGACAGCTTTCCAAGACATGGGGCTACGCATACCTAAACCAATCGCCTTAGAAAATGCTTCTTTAGCAGCAAAGCGTGTTGCAAGATATGCCATACCTCTTGATTCATTACGAGCCAATCTTGCTTGGAAGACTTGTAACTCTTCAGGACCTAAAATTCTCTGCGCTAATCGACCATTGGTTCGCTGATAGCTAGCGACCAAGCGATCCAATTTAAGAATATCGGTACCTACACCATAGATCATGAATGAGCCTTCATAGCACTTGCTCGTGCAGCGAGCATGAGAGATTTCATATCCTGAATAGCTGCTTTCCAGCCCTTAAAAACAGCCTCAGCAACGATGGCGTGACCAATATTCAATTCAGCAATTTCTAATATTTTTGCAATCGCTTGGACGTTACCTTCATGCAAGCCATGACCTGCATTTACTTTCAGACCAATTGATTGACCATATTTTGCCGCATCACGAATGCGCTCTAACTCAGCAGCTTGCTCAGCCCCAGTGGCATCCGCATATTTACCTGTATGCAACTCAATCACAGTTGCACCCACCTCTTTAGCTTTTGTAATTTGATCACGATCTGGATCAATAAAAATAGATACCGTGATGCCCGCCCGAATTAATTCTTGAGTAGCATCTCTCACTGCGTCAAAATGACCAATAACATCGAGACCACCTTCAGTTGTCACTTCTTGACGCTTCTCCGGCACTAAACATACATCATGGGGTTTTACTTGACAGGCAATCGCCACCATTTCAGGAGTCACTGCACACTCAAGATTCATCCGAGTTTTAATCAAAGGTCGCATATTAATCAAATCTGCATCTTTAATATGACGGCGATCTTCTCTTAAATGAAGGGTAATTAAATCAGCCCCATACTCCTCAGCTAACTGAGCTGCTCTCAATGGATCAGGATAAATAGTTCCTCGAGCGTTTCTCAAGGTGGCCACATGGTCAATATTGATACCTAGATCGATGATGTTTTTGGGCTTTAAAGACATATTAGATAAGTGGTAAAAATTTTATTTAAATCTTTTTTAAATCAATCAAAATCTGACGCGTCATCATCGCCTGGTCTTGCAAATGTAATCCTAAGATGAAGCGAGTTAAAGACTTGCTTTGCAACAAGGTATCACGATCGCTATAGTCTTCTGCATTCATACAACGCAGATGTTTACCAGTCATCACTGGCCAATGCCCAGGGTCATCAGCCTGCAACTTTCGAATACCGCGTTCTGGCTGGTATACGTAGTGTTCATCATCATCAAAATCATCAAGACTATCAACACATCGATCCAGCGCTGCCGCAAAACCAGTTTGCTTTAATAAAGAAATCTCAAAAGGTCGCAAAATAGGCTCTAAATCTGTAGGATCTTGACCTAACAAATGAACTGTTTTTGCATATTCATCAAATAAATCTTCATGAGAGTCTTCTCTTGCAGTGAACTTCACGAGTAGCTCATTTAAATAAAAGCCACATAACAGAGCATCACCCACCAATGGCGGCACACCACCGATCCATTCAGCTTTGGTCATTGTCCGAAGTTCACTCTTACCACTCCAAGAGACTGTGAGCGGTTGGAAACGTTGCAAAACAGGACGTAGAACTGAATGGGGTCGTTTAGCGCCTTTAGCAATTAATGCCATACGTCCATGAGAACGGGTAAAGACATCCAAAATTAAACTAGTTTCCTTATAAGGAATACTATGCAGTACAAAGGCTGGCTCGTCAGTGATACGGGTCGCCATAACAGTTGCCAGCCCTCTTTACTCAATCCCCTGCTCGCGCAGGATCACTCGATCATCAGCCCAACCACCTTTAACCTTGACCCAAGTCTCAAGAAAGACTTTGCCGTCAAATAGCTTCTCCATATCTAAGCGAGCTTCTGTCGAAATCTTTTTAAGCTTAGCGCCTTTTTCACCAATCACCATGGCTTTGTGACTCTCACGATCCACCAAAATAGTGGCTGCAATACGACGCATCTTGCCATCCATTTTGAACTGATCAATTACTACAGCACTGGCATAAGGTAACTCATCACCTGTATACCTGAAGACTTTTTCACGCAGGATTTCAGCTGCCAAGAACTTCTCACTGCGATCAGTGAGCATCTCAGGATCATAGATAGCTTCTTGCTCAGGCAAATAGGGCTCTAAAAATCCTAGTAAACGTTTCACATCATCTGCATTTTTAGCAGCCATAGGAATGATTTCAGCAAAATCAAATTTCTCACTCATTTCACGCATAAAGGTGAATAATTTTTGATCTCGATCTTCTGGCGCATCCGCTCTTGAAGCAAAGACATCTAACTTATTAGCGATAAGAACTACTGGGATATTTTTAGGCAATAGCTCCAAAACTTGTTCATCAGCCTTACTCCAGTAGCCAGACTCAACAACGAAACAAATGACATCCACATCAGCCATCGTTGTTTTGACCGTGCGATTCATCACTTTGTTCATCGCATTGTTATATTTAGTCTGAAAACCTGGGGTGTCGACCAAAATAAACTGGGCAGTCTCCGTGGTCTGCACACCCAAAATACGATGACGTGTGGTTTGCGCTTTACGAGAAGTGATACTCACCTTCTGACCTACCAGCGCATTTAAAAGCGTTGATTTGCCCACATTAGGACGACCTACTAAGGCAACTGTTCCGCATCTAAATGTCATGTATATCTTTTCTCTCTTATTGTTATTCAGCTTTTAGCTTGAGGTTCAACTGATCATCCGATGGATTTGCCGCAGTGACCAAAGATGCTTTCTTCTTGGTAGCTTTAGTTTTCTTAGGTTTACGACCACTCTGAGATATCACCTTTTGAGCTGCTTCCAGGGCCAACTTAGCAGCAGCCTGCTCAGCAGCGCGGCGAGATGTACCTTTGCCGTTTAAAGTAATTTTTAAACTTGGGATAGAACACTCAACTTCAAACTGCTGGTTATGGGCAACCCCGGTGGTTGCCACCACACTATAAATGGGTAGCGGTAATTGGTGACCTTGAAGATATTCTTGCAATAGAGTCTTGTCATCTTTACCTAATGTCCTAGGATCAACATGCTCCAAGATCTGTGAGTACCACTTCCTTAACACTTTCTTAGATGCTTCAAAACCTGAATCTAAAAAGATAGCCCCAACAATCGCCTCAAAAGTGTCGGCAAGAATCGATGGTCTTTTAAAACCACCACTTTTTAGCTCACCCTCGCCCAATCTCAAACAATCGGATAACTGCAATGCCTGAGCAATCTCATAAAGCGCTTGTTGCTTAACTAAATTAGCTCGAACACGAGAAAGATCACCCTCATCAAGGTCGTTGTAGCGTTCATAGAGTATTTCCGCCACCGTACAGTTCAAGACTGAATCGCCCAAAAACTCTAAACGCTCATTATTCTTTTTGCTATGACTGCGATGAGTCAAAGCTTGCGTTAATAACTCAGGCTTTTGAAAGGTATAACCCAAACGCTCTTGCAAGAGTCTGGTGTCAACTGGTGCGCGAGGAGTCATATCAGCCTTTAATGCCTTAGTCACTCAAAACGTCCAATACGTTGAAAATCGCCTAGGTTCATCCAAACAAAGAAAGCTTTACCGACTAGATTTTTTTCAGGAACAAAGCCCCAATAACGAGAATCTGCAGAGTTATCGCGGTTATCGCCCATCACAAAATAATGACCTGGCGGCACTGTGCAAGTCACGCCAGCAGAACTGTAATGGCAGTTTTCTGAATAAGGAAAACGATCTTGTGTAAAGATGCCACCCGATCTTTCCGGATGATTCAAAATGTTGTGGGCATAGCCACCAAACTCTTTGGGGAAAGTTTCTCGATAATATTTCGCGTAAATCATGGACTCAGGATCTAAAAAATCCGGCTTCGCTTCATAACTAAATGGCTGCCCATTGAGTGATAAACGCTTATCTTGATAAGAGATCACATCTCCTGGCAAAGCAACAACGCGCTTGATGTAATCCACTGATTCATCTTTGGGATAGCGGAACACGACGACATCACCACGTTGCGGCGTATTCATATCCACAATTTTTTTATTGATCACAGGCAAACGAATGCCATAAGTGTATTTATTAACCAAAATGAAATCCCCAATCATCAAGGATGGGATCATCGATCCTGATGGGATCTTAAATGGCTCAAATAAAAACGAACGCAAAAAGAACACTGCAAAAATCACTGGGAAAAAGCTAGCGGTGTACTCCAACCACAAAGGCATACGCTCTATACCTGCAGCTTTTCTTTGTGGTGCAAAAATGAGCTTATCAGCCACCCAAGCAACACCAGTAATAACTACTAAGATAAATAGAATTAATGCAAAGTTCATTATTTATCCTCCACCTGCAAGATGGCTAAGAAAGCTTCCTGAGGGATCTCCACACTACCCACTTGCTTCATGCGGCGCTTACCTTCTTTTTGCTTCTCTAATAATTTCTTCTTACGCGTAATGTCACCACCGTAACATTTCGCCAAAACGTTTTTACGCAAAGCTTTGACGTTCTCACGCGCAATAATCCCACTACCAATCGCTGCTTGAATCGCGACATCAAACATCTGACGAGGAATAATTTCGCGCATCTTCGCCACTACTTCACGACCACGGTATTGACTATTACTGCGGTGAACAATGATCGATAAAGCATCGACTTTTTCGCTATTAATCAAGATGTCGACTTTCACCACATCAGAAGCGCGATATTCCTTGAATTCATAATCCATGGACGCATAACCACGAGAAATCGACTTTAAGCGATCAAAGAAATCGAGAACAATCTCAGCCATTGGCATTTCATAGGTTAGCTTGACCTGACGCCCAACGTATTGCATATCCATTTGGATACCACGCTTGCCGGTACACAAAGTAATCACAGATCCCACATATTCTTGCGGCATGAATAAATTCACCACCACAATAGGTTCCATGATCATTTCAATACGACTAGGGTCTGGCATCTTCGATGGGTTATCAACAACAATGGTTGAACCATCTTTGAGTTGAACTTCATAAACAACTGTTGGTGCAGTTGTAATCAACTCCATATTGAATTCACGCTCTAAACGCTCTTGCACAATCTCCATGTGCAATAAGCCTAAGAAACCACAACGGAAACCAAACCCCAAAGCTTGCGACACCTCAGGTTCATACATCAAGGCTGCGTCATTTAGCTTCAGCTTCTCTAAGGATTCACGTAAAGCGTCGTATTGATTCGATTCAACTGGATACAAACCAGCAAACACCTGTGGCTGAACTTCTTTAAAACCTGGAAGAGGTTCTGCAGATGGTGTGCGGTTTTGCTGACCTGGTGCATGGGTGACGGTATCGCCCACTTTGGCAGCTTTCAATTCTTTAATGCCCGCAATAATGAAGCCTACTTGTCCTGCAGATAACTCCGTACGATCCACTGACTTGGGCGTGAAAACACCTACATGCTCTACAAGATGTTGAGTGCCTGAAGCCATCAACAAAACTTTATCTTTAGGCTTTAATGTGCCATTGATCACACGTACCAACATCACAACGCCCACATAATTATCAAACCATGAGTCAACAATTAAGGCTTGCAAGGGTGCGCTTGAGTCACCCTTGGGTGGCGGCACTTTTTTGATGAGGTCCTCGAGAACATCTTGAACGCCCATCCCTGTTTTCGCTGAACATGCCACTGCATCAGTTGCATCAATGCCAATCACATCTTCAATTTCTTGTTTGGCGCGATCGGGGTCTGCCTGAGGTAAATCTATCTTATTAAGAACAGGCACCACCTCAACACCTAATTCAATGGCGGTATAGCAGTTGGCAACTGTTTGAGCCTCAACGCCTTGACTAGCATCCACCACCAGCAAGGCGCCCTCACAAGCTGATAGCGAACGACTCACCTCATAGGAGAAGTCGACGTGACCTGGGGTATCAATGAGGTTGAGGTTATAAATCTTGCCGTCACGGGCTTTGTAGTTCAATGCCGCTGTTTGAGCCTTAATCGTGATGCCGCGCTCTTTCTCAATATCCATAGAATCAAGGACTTGCGCTTCCATTTCACGATCTGAGAGCCCCCCACAAAGCTGAATAATTCGGTCAGCTAAAGTCGACTTACCGTGGTCGATATGGGCAATGATAGAAAAATTACGTATGTGATCCATGGATTCCTTAAAACGGCTTGCCGCAATGCAACACCATATTGCACTGCAATAAGACGCCTCTTTTGTATATTGTAGTCGGAACGGGCAAAAAGCCCGAAATTCCGACTTGAGTGATTTTAATAGGTATTTCTAGGGGGTTGGAGCTTAAGACGCTGGACGAACAGGAACCACAATGGTGCTATCTGCTCTTCTGATAAATACTGCCACTGGTCTATTTTTAGGTAAGGCTTTCAAGGCAATTTCAAACTGTTTGGCGGTAATGATGTCCACATCACCGACTCGCACAATCACATCCCCCACTCGACCACCAGCTCGAGACAATGGACCCTCGCCTAAACCTTGAACTTCTACTCCAGCTCTAACGCCAAGCTCACGCTTTTTAGCATCTGTTAAATCAGCCACAGAAACACCAAAAGCATTATTGCTTGATGGCGTCACATCAGCATCTGCTTTCTTAGCTACTGTCTTTTCAGTTGGCTCTAAATCAGCTACAACAACTGCTAGCTCTTTTTGATTACCTTTACGCCAAACCATAATAGGCGCTTTAGTACCTGGACGCGTATCACCAACAATTCTTGGAAGATCAGATGATTTATCAATCGCGCGCTCATTAAAGCTTAAGATCACATCACCGGCTTCTAAACCAGCTTTATCTGCAGGCGCACCAGGTTCGACATTACGCACCAATGCGCCACGAGCTTTGCTTAAACCTAAGCTTTCAGCAACTTCTTTACTTACCTCAGCAATGGCAACGCCAATGCGTCCACGACTCACCTTACCACTCGCCTTGAGCTGATTAGAAACGCGCATCGCCTCATCCATAGGGATCGCAAAAGAGATACCCATGTAACCACCAGAACGAGAGAAGATTTGAGAATTAATACCAATCACTTCACCACGTGTATTCAATAAAGGACCACCCGAGTTACCAGGGTTGACCGCCACGTCTGTTTGAATGAAAGGGAGGTAATCACCCGTATCGCGACTCTTCGCTGAAACAATACCGGCAGTCACTGTGTTTTCCAAACCGAAAGGTGAACCAATCGCTAACACCCACTCACCCACACGAACCTTTGAGGAGTCGCCAATTTGCAAACGTGGTAAACCAACAGCATCAATCTTCACCAATGCCACATCTGTTCTTTTATCCGCGCCAATTAATTTAGCTTTGAATTCGCGCTTATCAGGCAAGGTGACATAAATCGTTGTTGCGCCATCCACCACATGAGCATTAGTCAAAATATAACCATTACTCTCAATAATGAATCCAGAACCTACGCCACGGTTCTGCTCTTCTTGCTGCGGCTTTCTATTATTAGGTCCTTGTTTCGGTGTAGGCATTGGAATGCCAAAGAAGCGACGGAAAAACTCAGCCTGCTCTTCATCTAAACCTGGCAAACCAGGAATCCCTTGCGCTTGTCGCACATTGACCTTTTCTGTCGTACGAATATTCACTACAGCAGGATTAGCCTTTTCAACTAAATCAGCAAAGTCTGTATAAGCCCTAGCAACCACTGGGGCAGGCACAGCACTCGGAGTGGCGCTTTGAGCTTGAGCAGGGAGATTGAATCCCAAAACGGTTAAACCAAGCATCCAGATGCTCAAAGAGCTATAGGGGCGAAGTAGAGAATATTGTCTTTTCATCATAGTCATTACTTTAGAGCATTCAATCAGTCTTTGCAGAAGATGGTTTAGCCATCCTCAGAATGGGGCTTCTGGAGAAATTCAATAAATAAAGGCCTCTTTCGAGACCTTTAAAACTGACACAACCATCCATGGTTTTAAAAATTAAACTTTGCGGAAAACAATCGTTCCGTTAGTTCCACCAAAACCAAAGTTGTTTTTCACAGCCACATCAATCTTCATATCGCGAGCTGTATTAGCGCAGTAATCCAAGTCACACTCAGGATCTTGATTAAAAATGTTGATCGTTGGAGGCGATTTTTGATGATGTAAAGCTAGAACGGTAAACACTGATTCCAAACCACCTGCGCCCCCTAAAAGGTGACCAGTCATGGATTTAGTAGAGTTCACCACCACACCTTTAGCAGCGGCACCCAAAGCAGCCTTTAGCGCTTCAGTTTCATTCTTATCACCTAATGGCGTTGAAGTACCGTGGGCATTCACATAATGCACTTGGTCTGGGTTAACACCCGCATCCTTCAAAGCATTGACCATACAACGACGTGGGCCGTCCATATTAGGTGCAGTCATGTGGTAAGCGTCACCACTCATACCAAAGCCAGCAAGCTCAGCATAAATCTTTGCTCCACGCGCTTTAGCATGTTCATATTCTTCAAGAATCAATACACCAGCACCCTCACCCAAGACAAAACCATCACGGTCTTTATCCCATGGGCGTGAAGCTGTTGCTGGATCATCGTTACGGGTAGATAGTGCACGAGCAGCAGCAAAACCACCGATACCCAATGGGGAAATCGTTGATTCAGCACCACCGGCAATCATCACATCCGCATCACCGTATTGAATGAGGCGAGCTGCCAAACCAATACTGTGAAGACCTGTTGTACAGGCAGTAACGGCAGCAACGTTAGGACCTTTGAGGTTTAAGTTGATGCTCAAATGCCCGGAGATCATGTTAATGATCGAACCAGGAACAAAAAATGGCGAAATACGGCGTGCGCCACGATTTGTATATTCCGTATGGGTCTCTTCAATCATTGGTAAACCACCAATGCCTGAACCCACCAAGACACCAATTCTTTCAGAATTGGCTTCTGTAACAGTTAAGCCAGAATCACGGAAAGCTTGTGTACCTGCGGCGATACCATAATGAATAAAAGTATCCATATGGCGGGCTTCTTTAGCGGGGATGTAATCCTCGATATTGAAACCTTTGACCTCACCGCCAAAATGAACGGCTAGACCAGAATGATCAAACTTTGTGAGCGTCGCAATACCACTGCGACCCGCTAACAAATTCTCCCAAGCTTCTCCAACGGTATTACCGACTGGAGAAACCAAGCCTAGTCCGGTCACAACTACCCGGCGCTGTCCCTTCAACTGGCTCACAGCTAATTAGCCTTGTTTGGACTTGGCGAAATCGATAGCCAATTGAACAGTAGTGATCTTTTCAGCTTCTTCGTCTGGAATCTCGATGCCGAACTCATCTTCTAATGCCATAACCAACTCAACTGTGTCGAGAGAATCTGCACCTAAGTCATTAACGAAAGATGATTCATTCTTGATTTCTGATT
>JACCDK011163518.1_pt1 | contig 12906 bp, 11 predicted proteins | sample 7445871 | NCBI WGS metagenome assembly JACCDK01 (sample SAMN15323436, study PRJNA562643) | freshwater metagenome | isolation source: river surface water | place: USA:Blue River Watershed | collected 2017-08-15 | reverse complement strand
CATACATCGTGCCGACGATCACGCCTTCGATGCCAAAGCCCAAAACTGCGCCGCCCAGAAAGGCCGCACGCCAGCCGCCAATCCCGGCCCACAGCACCGCCGACAGTGCCGACGCCGCAACCAGCGAATAGGCGGCCCATGTGGCCCCCCACTCCACCAGCCTCAACGGCTCTTGCGGCACCGTCCAGAACAGGTTTTCCGATCCCCACAGCGCGATCATGCCCAAGGCAAGCGCAGCCGCACCATAGCGCAGGCCCGGTCTTGAACTTGGTTGCGGCATGGCACACCCCTGACGGCACGGACCAATTCTTGCAGGCAATCGGGCACGGCGAAAGCGTGCGCTCAGGCATCGGCAGGAAAAAGCCCGCTGGCCAGCCGGGCCGGCACCGCTTATGTAGGGCGCATTGCCCGCAAGGACGCTTGGCCCATGCTGAAAACCCGCCTCATCCCCTGCCTTGATGTCGCCGATGGCCGCGTGGTCAAGGGTGTGAACTTCGTCAACCTGATCGACGCGGGCGACCCGGTTGAGGCTGCGCGCGCCTATGATGCGGCGGGCGCGGATGAGCTGTGTTTTCTCGACATTCACGCCACCCATGAAAATCGCGGCACAATGTTTGATCTGGTGACCCGCACCGCCGAGCAATGCTTTATGCCCCTCACCGTCGGCGGCGGCGTGCGGACGCATCACGACGTGCGCGCCCTTTTGCTGGCTGGGGCTGACAAGGTGTCGTTCAACTCTGCCGCCGTCGCCAACCCCGATGTGGTGGCCGAGGCGGCGGATCGGTTCGGGTCGCAATGCATTGTCGTGGCGATTGACGCCAAAACCGTCAGCCCCGGAAAATGGGAGATTTTCACCCATGGCGGGCGCAAACCCACGGGCATTGATGCGGTGGAGTTCGCCCGCACAGTCGCGGCCAAGGGTGCTGGAGAAATTCTGCTGACCTCGATGGACCGCGACGGCACCAAGGGCGGCTATAACCTGCCGCTGACCCGCGCCATCGCAGATGCGGTGACGGTCCCCGTGATTGCATCAGGTGGGGTGGGCACGCTCGATCACCTTGTCGAAGGCGTGACCGAAGGCCACGCCAGCGCGGTTCTGGCCGCCTCGATCTTTCATTTCGGCACCTATTCCATCGGTCAGGCCAAAGCCCATATGGCCGCCGCCGGCATTCCTATGAGGCTGACATGACCGCATTAGACCGTCTGGCCGCCACCATTCAGACCCGCAAAGGCGCTGATCCCGAAAGCTCGTGGACGGCGAAGCTGTTGGCCAAGGGGCCAGAGAAATGTGCCGAGAAATTCGGCGAAGAGGCGGTGGAGGCGATCATCGAGGCGGTCAAGGGCGACCGCGACAAGCTGACCGCTGAGGCGGCCGATGTGCTCTATCACCTGCTGGTGATGCTGGCCGCGCGCGATGTGACGCTCGATCAGGTGCTGGCGGAACGGGAGCGCCGGGAGGGGACGTCGGGCCTTGCCGAAAAGGCCGCACGAGGCTGAACGGCGGCCTCAAGTTTCTGCGATGAAACGTTGCGTGAATCTGCGCAGATTTCTGACCGGCGTTTTGCAAGCTCTGGTCCGAAGTCTGACCCAGAAATCGACCTAAAGCCCCAGACGCGGAATTTCGATGGCCGGGCAGCGATTCATCACCACTTCCATCCCTGCCGCTTTGGCCTTTGCGGCGGCGTCGGGGTTCTCAATGCCCAATTGCATCCAAATCACCTTTGCCCCCGAGGCAATCGCCTCATCCACCACAGGCCCCACCTCTTCAGAGCGGCGGAAGATGTCGACCATATCGACCGGCCCCACCTCGGCCAGCGAGGCGCGCACCACCTCGCCCAGACCGCTGTCCTCACCGGCTTGGCCGGGATTGACCGGAATCACCCGATAGCCCCGCGCGGCCAGATAGGCGGCAACCCGGTGGCTGGGCCGGTCGGGCTTTGGCGACCAGCCGACAAGGGCGATGGTTTTGACATCGGTCAGGATGCGGGCAATCTGTGCGTCATCAATCATCTTCATCCTCCAAAAGAAAAGCGCCCAAGGACAAGCCCCGGGCGCAAGGTGTGGAACGAGGGACAGTTGACAGACGAAACCGGGGTTCCAGGCCCGCTTCCTGCCTTCAAAGATGGGAAGCCTGTCCCGCCGTTAAAGACCCCTCGCATCTTTGTGATCCTTTTAGCGCGTGCTGGCCGCATAAAGGCTGACCGCGGCGGCGTTTGACACGTTAAGGCTGCCAAAGCCCCCGGCATAGGGAATGCGGGCGATGACATCGCAGGTTTCGCGGGTGCGCTCGCGCAGGCCCGGCCCTTCGGCCCCCATGACCAGCGCCAAAGGCCGCCCCTTGGTGGAGGCCAGCGCCTCAGCCAAGGGCACATCACCATCGCCATCCAAGCCAACAAGCATGTAGCCCATCGCCTTCAACTCAACCATCGCATCGGCCAGATTGGTGACCTTCAGATAGGGCTGCCGTTCCAGCGCGCCGCTTGCGGTTTTGGCCAAAGCCCCGGTTTCAGGCGCCGAATGGTGGCGGGGTGCAATGACGGCACGCGCTCCGAATACCTCGGCTGACCGCAGGATGGCGCCCACGTTGTGCGGGTCTGTCACCCGGTCCAACAGAACCAAAAGCGGCTCTCCGGCCCCGGATATCGCCAGATCCTCAAGCTTGCCCCAGTTCAAGGGCCGCACCTCAAGCGCTGCGCCCTGATGGACCGAGCCTTCGTCAATCGGCACGTCAAAGCGGCGCGGGTCAACGATTTCGGGCGCAATGCCCGCCTCGGCCACGGCTTCTTCCAGCTTGTCAAAGGCGTTCTTGGTCACCACCAGCCGCAGCTTTTCGCGCGCAGGGTTCACCAGCGCATCGCGCACCGCATGCAGACCGAACAGCCAGACGGTTTCCTTTGCCTCGGCCTTTCGGCCGCGTTCCTTGTCCACCACCCAATCCGGTTTTCTCGCCATCGCCCTGCCCTTTCGTGCTTGCCCATGCTCTGGCCAGAAGCGTTGGTTTTGGCAAGCGCCAAATCATGCTGAAGCCTTTGCCACCCGTGACTTGCCGCCCGATAATTCACGCAAAGCGCCCGTTTGGCATATTGACGCCCCCCACTGCCTTCGGTAATCACGCCGCCAGTGGGCGATATGCTACAAGGTGTGGCAGCGGACTGTAACTCCGCCGAGGCGACTCATGCCTGGTTCGATTCCAGGATCGCCCACCATCTTTGCCGTCACAAGCGGTGCGAAAAACCAGCCTTCGGGCTGGTTTTTTCGTTTGATGCGTGATGGATTGCGCGGGCAAACTTTTGAAAGCCCCAACATGCGCTCTTACAGCTTCACCCATGCCATCACCCGCCAGCCCCCCGCCTCGGCCATTCATGGCCTGCGCGCGGTCGACACCGGTGCGCCCGATCTGGCGCAGATGCGCGCCCATCACGCCGATTACATCGCGGCGTTGAAATCGACCGGGGCGGTTGTGGTGGAACTGCCCGCGCTTGAGGCCTTTCCTGACAGCCTTTTTGTCGAGGACACCGCCCTGTGCCTGCCCGAAGGCGCGGTGGTGATGCGGCCCGGCGCGCCGTCGCGCCTAGGGGAGGCGGCAGAAATGGCCCCGCATCTGCGCGCGCTTTATGGCGATGTGCGAGCGGTGACCGGGGCAGAGAATTTCATTGAGGCGGGCGACATCCTGACGACGGAGACCGAGATTCTCGTTGGCCGATCGGCGCGCACCAATGCAGGCGGGGTGGCCGAGCTGGCCGGGATCGTGAGCGATTGGGGCTACCGCCTGCGCGAGGTCTTTACCCCACCGGGGGTTTTGCATTTCAAAACCGACTGTTCGCTTTTGGACGCCGAGACCATTCTGGCCACCGAACGGCTGGACGCCTCGGGCTGTTTCAAAGGCTCCCGGGTGATCCACACGGTGCCGGGCGAAGAGGCCTGTGCCAATGCCATTCGCTTCAATGATCTGGTGCTGTTTCCGGCCGGGTTCCCCCGCACCCGGGACAAGCTGGTGGCGGCAGGCTTTAACCTGCGCGAGATTGGCAATTCGGAATGTGCAAAGCTGGACGGCGGCATGTCCTGCCTGTCCTTGCGCTTTAGCCCCAGCGCCTAAGGCATCCCCCGGCCCCGATGCCATAGACTGGCAAGCGGGGCCGGGCTTTCTATTCTGACCTTATCTTTCTATAGTCGCGCCATATTTCAGGCATTGTTTACAAATGATTGACGTTGAACCACAGAGCCCGGCCTTTAACGTGCTGGCCATCGTGCAAGATGGCAGGCTCGCCTTTGAGGCGCTGTTGCTGCTCGCCTCGTTCAAGGCCAACACTCCCGGCTTTCAAGGCAAGGTGTTCTTGGCCGAACCGCAGCCCGGCAAACGCTGGAACCGCGATCCACGGCTGAAATCGGACGGCATCCGCGAGATGCTGGAAAGCCTGGGCGCGACGTTTTTGCCGTTTGAAAATAAGGTTTTTGGCCAAAGCTACCCGCATGGCAACAAGATCGAGGCGCTGGCGGCCCTGCCCGATCAACCGTTCCTGTTTCTGGACACGGACACGTTGATCTTGGGCGATCTTGGGCGGGTGCCTTTCGACTTTACCCGCCCCTCCGCCTCGATGCGGCGCGAGGGGACCTGGCCAGAGCCGCAGCTGTACAAAGGGGGCTACGCCGAAATCTGGGGCGCGCTTTATGATCGCTTTGGCCTAGACATGGCCAGCTCCCTCGACCCATCCCAGCCGCAGGATTATTGGCAGCGCTATCTTTACTTTAACGCGGGCTGGTTCTTCCACCAAAGCCCCAAGGTCTTTGGTGAGCATTTTCTCAGCTATGCGCGGTCCATCCGCGACAACATCCCCCCCGCACTGGCCGCGCAGTCGCTGGACCCGTGGCTCGACCAGATCGCGCTGCCCTTGGTGATTCACGCTTTGGGCGGTGGTAGGCCGGGGCCAGAGCTTGGCGGTCTGGATGGTGACATCACCTGCCACTATCGCAACCTGCCCCTGCTGTACGCCCGCGAGAGTGACCGGGTGGTAGCGGTCTTGGAAGATGTGGCGGGACAGAAAGAGCTGCGCCGTCTCTTGCGTGACTATGAACCGGCGCGGCTGATGATCTATCAAAACCGGGGCCGCAAGGCACGCGAGATGTTTGACCGGGCCGATTTGCCCCGGCGTGAACAGGCCATTCGGGCGGCTTTGAAAAGGGCCGACCTCTGGCTGCGCTGATCAGATCCGCAGAACTGGGATCAGGCTGACCACCAAAAGCGCGGCCATGGTCCAGTTGAACGCACGCAGTCGCGCGGGGGATTGCAGCCAGTAGCGCACCACTTCGCCCAAGGCGGCCCAAAGGCTGACCGAGGGCAGATTGACGGCGGCAAAGACCACCGCAATCGTCAGAACCGCACCAAAGCCCCCATCGCCCGCATAGGCGCTGATCGCGCCCATCGCCATCGCCCAAGCCTTTGGGTTAACCCATTGAAAGGCCGCCGCTTGCAAATAGGTAAAGGGCTTGCCCCCCGCCACACCCGGACGCGGCGCGGCAGCGTGCGCGATCTTCCACGCAAGCCACAGCATGTAGATCACTGACACCACTTTCAGCACGACAATCGCCTGCGGCACCGCGCGAAACAGCCCTGACAGGCCAAGCCCGGTCATCAAGACCAAGAACGCATGCCCGGTGCAAACCCCCAAGATGTGCGGGATGGTCCGGCGCAGGCCAAAGTTCACCCCGCTGGCCAAGAGCATCATGTTGTTCGGACCCGGCGTGACCGAGGTGGCGAAGGTAAACCCCAGCAGGGCGAGAAGAAGATCAGGCGTCATGGCGCGACAATAGCGCCAAACACGGCGAAACCCAGCCCAAATCGCCCCGCCGGACCCAGATGACAGTGCGGCGAAATTATGTTAAAAATCACACCAAATTAAGACTTTGTTCCTTTGGAGAGTGTCATGTTGATTGAAGCCACCAGCCAGACCGTCGCAGGCATGGTTTATGTCCTAACCGGAAACGATGATCTGAATGTTGGCAGCGGCGTGACGCTGATCTCGCTGACCTCGGACGCCATTCTCGCCAACTCTGGCCAGCACCAGATCACCGTGTCGGGCGTGGTGATGGCCTATGATGATGCGATCAACACCATCGGCTGCGAGGAGGCTCAGACCATTGTTATTCAAGCCAGCGGCGTTCTGCTGGCAGGATACACCGGCGCTGAGGAAGACGGCGACGGGGTCATCTTGGATGGCATCGGATCGACACTCTTGAACCACGGCACCATCATTGCCAACGGATCTGGCCTCTCACTCTTTGTTCGCGATGCGGGAACAACGACCGTCACCAACACTGGGTTTATCAGCGGTGAAAAGTACGGGGTTTGGAACAAATTCGGCATTGGGGTGCTGGATTTCACCAATACGGGAACAATCGAATCACCAAACGCCGCCTTCTTTGGCGGCACCGCGACCGACCTTCTGACCAATTCGGGCACCTTCATTGGGGATGTGCGTCTGAATGGCGGTGATGATGTTTATGTCGGGCTGGGCGGGTCTGCTGTCGGCCTGATCCATGGCGGTGAAGGCAATGACCGCTTTGAGTTGGGCAATAACGCCGACAGCGTTGATGGCGGCTTTGGCGTCGATACGCTGGATTTTTCGGCCGCGATCGTGGCGTTGGTGGTTGATCTGGCCGTCGGCGCGAACAACCGCGGGCTGCCCGCCTTGGGTGACAGCTATACCAACATCGAAATCGTGCAGGGCGGCACCAAGGCCGATGTCATCCGGGGCGATGCGGCGGACAACACGCTCTATGGCAACAACGGTTCAGACCGGCTGTTTGGCAATGGTGGGCTGGATGTGCTGGTGGGCGGTACCGGCGGTGATATCCTGACAGGCGGCGCGGGGGCAGATATCTTTGTGTTCAACGCCCAAGGTGATTTCCGCGATCAGATCACCGATTTCACCGTCGGCGAGGATTTCTTGCGCTTTGATGCCCGTGCGCTGGGGCTTGGCAACTATTTTGGCGGGCTGGATCCGGCGCGGTTCCATTCCAGCAGCACCAATACGGCCGCCGATGCGCATGACCGCCTGATCTTCCGCACCACCGACGCCACGCTCTGGTTTGACCGCGACGGCAACGGCACCAAGCATCAGGCCATTCTGGTCGCCGATCTGAACGACGGCATCGCGCTGACTGCCGCCTCGGTCGATGTCTTCTCGCCGACGCCGATCATCTTCTAGGGGATGTGACCGCGCTGATACCCCGGCGCAGGGCCGTCCCATTAAGGGGCGGTCGTCTGTGTTTTTCAGCCCTTCACAGCTTGGCATCCCTGCCCTAGGCTTCTTGCCGCAAAAGGGGAGTTTCACCATGACCGACAGACCGATGGGATTTGACACACTGGCCATTCACGCCGCAACGGCCCCCGATCCGGCGACCGGAGCGCGGCAGGTGCCAATCTACCAGACCACCGCTTATGTGTTCCGCGATGCCGATCACGCGGCGAAGCTGTTTAACCTGCAAGAGGTTGGCTACATCTATTCGCGCCTGACGAACCCCACGGTGTCGGCGCTGGCCAACCGGGTTTGCGCGCTTGAAGGCGGCGCGGGTGCGATTGCCTGCTCTTCAGGCCATGCCGCGCAGATCATGGCGCTGTTCCCGCTGATGGGGCCGGGCAAGAATATCGTCGCATCCTCAAGACTTTACGGCGGAACCATCACGCAGTTCAGCCAGACGATCAAGCGCTTTGGATGGTCGGCCAAGTTTGTGGACACTGACGATCTGGGCGCGGTGTCGAAGGCCGTCGACAAGAACACCCGCGCGATTTTCTGCGAAACCATCGCCAACCCCGGCGGCTATGTCACCGACATTCCGGCCTTGGCCAAGATTGCCGACAAGAAGGGCATTCCCCTGATCGTCGACAACACCACCGCCACGCCATTCCTGTGCCGCCCCATTGAGCTGGGTGCGACGCTGGTCGTGCATTCCGCCACCAAATACCTGACCGGCAACGGCACAGTGACGGGCGGCATCGTGGTGGATTCGGGCAAGTTCAACTGGTCGCAGAACGACAAGTTCCCCAGCCTAAGCCAACCGGAACCCGCCTATCATGGCCTGACCTTCCACCCCACCTTGGGCGGCATGGCGTTCACCTTCCACTCCATCGCCATCGGCCTGCGCGATTTGGGCATGACGATGAACCCCCAAGGCGCGCATTACACGCTGATGGGGATTGAGACGCTGGGTCTGCGGATGGAGCGTCACGTAGCCAATGCCCAAAAGGTCGCCGAATGGCTCGAGAAAGACCCGCGTGTCGAATACGTGACCTATGCCGGGCTGAAATCCAGCCCCTACAACAAGCGGGCCAAGAAGATCGTCCCGAAGGGGGCTGGGGCCCTCTTCACCTTTGCGCTGAAGGGCGGCTATGACGCCTGCGTCAAGCTGATCGACAATGTGAAACTGTTCAGCCATGTCGCGAACCTTGGCGACACGCGCAGCCTGATCATCCATTCGGCCTCGACAACCCACCGCCAGCTTTCCGAAGCCCAGCAGGTGGCCGCCGGTGCCCCGCCGAATGTGGTGCGCCTGTCGATTGGGATTGAGAACGTCGAGGATATCATCGCAGACCTTGATCAAGCGATGACCGCCGCCACAAAGTAATGCCAAAGGGCCGCCCCAAAGGGAGGCCCTTTTTCTTCGTATATCAACGTCTTATTCGGCGATCTGATAAGTGATCGACACCGAGGTTTGCATCGCGATCTGCCCCGTCGCCACCGGCACCGGCGAGGCGGCCTTGGCCTCCATGAACACCGGCATCGGCCCCCCGTAGTTTTGCTGCTCGCTGATCGCGATCACCTTGCCCAAACTCACCCCAGCGGCAGTGGCATAAAGCGCGGCTTTGGCCGCGGCATCCGCCACAGCGGCCTTGCGCGCCTCATCCAGAACTGGGCGCGGGCTGGCCAGTTCAAAGGTAATGCCGTTCAAGGTATTGGCCCCATCCGCGATTGAGGCATCCAGCACCCCGCCCAAAGCGGCAAGATCGCGCACCCGAACATTCAGCATGTTCATGGCGATATAGTTGGAGATCGTCGGTGTCTGACCCGCGTCATAGCCTACCCAATTGGGGTTCAGAGACAGGCTGGTCGTTTGCAGATCCTGCTCGGCAATACCTGCGGCTTTCAGCCGTGCGATTACGCCTGCCAAAGCCTCAGAATTGGCCGACATCGCCTCGGCGGCGGTCTTGCCTTCCGTGGTCACGCCCAAGGACACAGTGGCCATATCGGGCGTTGCGGGAATGCTTGCCTCGCCCGTCACCGTGATCGTGCCTTCGGCCAATGCCGGAAGTGCTGCGGACAGAGAAAATGGCACGGCGAGAACCGCCGAAACCAGCAAATATGAAAATGCGCGCATGGGAAAAACCTCCGTTTGGTCGCAACTCTATAGGTGTCTCTCCGCAAGCCAAGCCACAACCCGCGCCCGCGGGGGAATTTCGCCGAAGGGCCTCCCCCCACAAGTCGCGGGGCCTCATGCAAAAAAAGCGCGCCAAGGGCCGCTCAGCGCCGGGCAAAAGGTCCGGCTTTTCTTTCATTCGGCAAAAACCTGCTGTAGGAAGTGCACAATGCGCGCGTGCAGTTTTTGCGCGACAGTCCCTTATGCTAGATGCGTGGAATGAAACCAGCTTTTGCCCTCGACTTCCGCAATGATGCCATTGCCCTTTTGCACCGCTCATCAGGGGGCTGGCTTCTGGTTGGTCGTGTCACCCTCGATGCGCCTGACCTGCCCGAAGCGCTGTCTTATCTGAGGGCGACAGCGCTGGGTCTCAGCCCGCGCGGGCTGGCGACCAAGCTGATCCTGCCGGATGAGCAGTTGCTGGTGACCACCGTCGATGCGCCCGGCCCGGATGAGGCCAGCCGACTGGCCCAGATCCGCACGGCGCTGGAAGGCCGGACGCCCTATGCGGTTGAGGATCTGGTCTTTGACTGGGAACTCGTGGACGGCGATGTGCGTGTGGCCGTGGTGGCGCGTGAGACGCTGGACGAGGCCGAAAGCTTTGCGACCGAGCATCGGTTCAATCCGGTGTCTTTTGCCGCGGCTCCAGCGAAGGGATACGCTGGCGAGGCATTTTTCGGCCCGACCGGTCAGGCGGCGACGATATTGTCCGCAGGTAAGACCGTCGAGCGGGACGCAAAGCGCACCGTGATCATCGAGCGCGCAAGTGCCGCTGAAGCCGAAGCGGCAACGGTGGACGTGCCGACAGCGGCGACCGGCGCATCGGATGAGGTCGCTCCTGAGCTTGAAACGACCCCGGCCGCGCCGCTTGAAGTGGACGCTGCCGCAACCGTCGCGGAAGCGAGCCCAGAGGCGCTGGCGGACGATGTCGGCTCCCCTCCCAACAACCTGCCAGCCACCGAGCCCGCCCCGGTTGACAACCCTGCGACCCAAAGCCCGGCGCGCGCGCCGTCGCTGTTCGGTTTGGCCGATGACGAACCCGCACCCTCGGCCGTGTTCCGCAGCATGGCTGATGCCGAACCCGCCGTCATACCCAAAGTCGCGACAATGGACAGCGCTGCGGCGGCTTTGGACGCAGACATCGGCGCCGCGCCGCCACCCGCCGGAACCGACCCGCTTGACCCCGTGCAACCAGACACCGACGAAGCCCCGATGGCCGTCGATGTCGAGGCCGATGAGACTGAGGACGCCAAGGCAGATCGGGCCAAGAGCGCGCCAGAGGCGGCACTGGACACAACGCCCCCCCCTTCGAGCTTCAGCGCCACGCTTGGCTTTGCCAGCCGCCGGGCGTCGGCCGATCCGTCGCTGACCGCCAAGCCGCAGGCCGCCCCGCCAAAGCCGACCGTTGACCGCCCAACCGCCGCGCGGCCGCTGATGGCCGCACCGCCGCCCAAGGTGGAGCGACCGACCCTGAACCGTCCCACTGCCGCGCGCCCGGCTGTGCCCAAGGAAAGTAAGGGCCTGCGCAGTCTGGGGGCCTTTGTCACGGCACCCGGAATTCCCGGAACGCGCAAGAAACCGGTCGAAGCCACGGTAACCCGGCCAACCACAGCGGTACCAAGCGCGACGGCCAACGCCATGGCCGCTGCGACCGACGCGACAAAGGGCTTGGGCCGCAAGTTTGGCGCCCGCCCCATCGCCGCACGCGGCAAGCCGCGTCATTTGGGGCTGATCCTGACAGGGCTCTTGCTCTTGGCGCTGGCCGTGATTGCGGCGTGGTCCACCAGTCTGGCGTTCCGGTCGAATGACGCCGAAACCACCGAACTCGCCACCACGGCCCAGACAGCCGCCGTTCCTGAGATCGAGGACGAGATGCTGGCCGATGGTCAGGATCCAGACTTGTTGACCGATGAGGAGTTGGAGGCAGCATTGCCTGCCCCGGATGAGGCCCAGCCTGCCGAGACGGCCGCAGTGCAGACGTCTGGGCAGACCTCTGAGCAGGCTGCGGAAGCAGCGACCCCAGACCCGCAAAGCGCCGCCCCCGAGACGACTGCGGCAGCGCAGACCGACGCCGGGACACTGAACAGCGCACAGACCAATCCCGGCTCAGCCAGCGGCGACGAAATCTATCTGGCCGCCAAAGACATCGCGCCCGTGACACCCGCAGCCACGGATCTGGCCGCCGTCTCGGCCCAAGGTGACCCGCTGCCCAATGCCCAAGCGCCGCCGCCTTTTGGGACGGTCTTTCAGTTCGACGCGAACGGCCTTGTCGTTCCGACGCCCGAGGGGATTGTCACTCCCGAGGGCGTTTTGCTTATCGCAGGCAAGCCGCCCCGCTTGCCCGAGGCGCGGCCCGCAGGCCTGACCCCGCCTTCGCCCACCGATTTGGGAGCGCCAGAGGAAGGTTCTGCCGTTGTCTCTGACCCGGCCTTAGCTGGTTTTCGGCCCAAGGCGCGCCCCGCAGGGCTGACGCCGCCAGCCAGCGCCCCCACGGCAGAGCCCGGCGCGACCGACGCGGTGCCACTGGATGACGCCGCCCTGCCCCCCGTCGCCGACAGCCGCCTCGCAGGCCTGCGCCCCTTGGCGCGGCCCGAGGCGGTTCTCGCCGTCGGGGAAGCTGCACGCGCCCAAGCTTCGGCTGCAAACTCGGGCAGCATTTTTGCGATGGGACAAGCCGCGAGTGCCGAGCAAGCGGCCGCGGCCGTCGCCAACGGAAGTCCCCTTGCCGTCGCGATCAGCCGCAAGCCCCAGCCCCGCCCGCAGGACCTGAGCCGCGCTGTCGAAGCCGCTGTCGCCGCCGCAATTCGTGCGCCTGAGCCGACACCGGACTCGCAAGAAGAACAGGTTGCCTCAGCCCGTCCAGCTGACCCGGCGCCCGAGGCAGAAAGCTCAGAAGACAGCACCGCAGCGCGCGGCCGCGATGGCGAACTGGACATCTACGAAGAGCCCGAGCCTGACGGTGCATCCGCGCGCGGCACCGCCAGCGCATCGGTCGCCAAGCAAGCCACCTTCCGCAACGCCTTGGCTTTGGACAAGACCGCCTTGATCGGCGTTTATGGCACGCCCTCCCAACGCTATGCGATGATCCGCAACACCAACGGCCGCTACAAGAAGGTCAAGGTCGGCGACAGGATTGATGGTGGGAAGATACAGGCCATCACCGCCACCGAAGTGCGCTATCAAAAAGGCTCACGGCTTGTGACCTTGGCTTTGCCGAAAGGCTAAGCGCGGGTTTTACTAGCGCGCGGCCACGACGCCACGGTCGATCTGATCCTGTTCGATCGATTCAAACAGCGCCTTGAAGTTGCCTTCACCGAAACCGTCGTCCCCTTTGCGTTGAATGAACTCAAAGAAGATCGGGCCAATCACGGTTTTCGAGAAGATCTGCAGCAAGATGCGCGTCTCGCCCCCTTCGACCACGCCTTCGCCGTCAATCAAGATGCCATGGCGGGCCAGCCGGTCAATCGGCTCGCAATGGCCCACGACCCGGGTCTT
>JACCDK010155522.1_pt1 | contig 12906 bp, 12 predicted proteins | sample 7445871 | NCBI WGS metagenome assembly JACCDK01 (sample SAMN15323436, study PRJNA562643) | freshwater metagenome | isolation source: river surface water | place: USA:Blue River Watershed | collected 2017-08-15 | reverse complement strand
TGTTGTTGTTTTTAATAATATTTATAAGTTGTTCAAAAGATTATTTATTTTTAAGAGATAACCATATTATTAATAATGAATTGAAAAAAATCACAACCACCGATCAATATGTTAGACATTATAGCACGGCTATAGACTTGCGATATGGAATAAGGACAGCAGATACTGTTTGGGATAGTCTTTTAGTAAAAGGACATGAAGATTTATCTATTATTAATGTAGCTGAATTACCTAGAAAAAGTAAACAAATAAATAAGTTGACACCTAAAATTAAAAATTACTATCTTAATGAAATTAAAGATTCAAAATTTGTTGGAAAATATATTGATAGTTACAATATGGAAAAATCCTATGTAATAATAAAAAAATATGGTTATCCGTCTTATAATTTAAGAAAATGGAAAAATGACACTTTGAGAATTGGTATAGCATCATGTCTTACCCATTACAATTATGATACAAAATTTGGAATTAAGTTTTTTAATTTATTAGTTAATGAGTATTTAAAAAAAAGAATCGATAAAGAAGAATTAAGTTACTTAATATGGAACTATGAAGGGAGAACAGTTGATTCGATGGGGAAAAATATAAATGTTGATGAATGGGTAGAAAAATATTTGAAAACCAAAAAATGATATTAATAGTTACAGAAAGTAATGATAAGTCTGTAGACAATGTAATTGAGTGGCTTTATTACTATAGAAAAGAGTACAAAAGAACTAATGTTGATTCTGATTTTATCAGTTTTAAATTTGAGATTAATAATAATAATAATTGTTATAACTCTTTTGTAGATTATAATGTTTGGAACAGAAGAGGTTATCCTCCATTATTTCCAAATCATTTAAGGAAAACTATATGGTCTGATTATTTAAAAAAAGAACAAATTCCAATTTTAGCATGTATTGAAATTAATAATAATTTTTATGGATCGTATTTAGACGAATTTAATAATAATAAAATATACAATCTTCAATTGGCTTCAACTTGTGGTTTAAAAATCCCTGAAACAATAGTTACCAATAATAAAATAGATTTAATCAGTTTTATAAGAAAAAACACAAAATATATAACAAAATCATTATATCAATCCCCATTTATGGAGGACGATAAATATTTTTATTCAGGTTCTGGAACTAGTTTTGTAGAATTTAAATCAATTCCTGATTTTTTTGCTTCTTCAATTGTACAAGAGTATATAGAGAAAGAAATTGAAATTAGAATATTTTATTTTGATAATAATATTTATTCTATGGCAATTTTTTCCCAATACGACGAACTGACAAAAACAGATTTTAGAAATTACAATGAAAGTAAACCAAATAGAATGGTACCATTTAATTTAAAAAATGAAATTTTAGTTAAGATTAATAAATTTATTAAAAAAATTAGTGCTACAACAGGTTCAATAGATTTAATTATTACACCTTATGAGGAATACTATTTTTTAGAAAACAACCCTATGGGACAATATCATTGGTTGTCAGAAAATTGCAACTATTACATTGATAAAAAAATTGCAGAAATACTAACAAACATAAATAATGGATAAAATTTACGATGAAAGCTTGCCTTTAGAATTCGGTAAGATTAATAAAGCCAAAAAACAAATAAATGTTGAAAAAACCAATCAATTTATCCATTCTTCTTTCTACCAGTCAAAAAAAATCATACCAGATGAATTTTATAAACTCATCTCAAAAATATTTTAAATTTGGATAATTTTAAACTGAAAATATTTGCAAATTGCATAGTTGTCAAGGGATATAATAGAAGTCTAATTTGTGATTTACAAAGAAGTGATTTCATATTTATCCCAAATGAAATGAAAGATTTATTAATTAATCATGAGAATAAAAGTTTAGAAGAAATAAAATCATTCTACGATGAAATGTTTCATGAAATGATTGAGGATAACATTAGATATTTAGAAAAAACCGAATATGTTTTTTTTTGTAAAAACCCATCATTTTTCCCTAAATTAAGTTTAGATTGGCATTATCCTTTTTCAATTACTAATGCTATTTTAGATTGCTTAAGTATAGATAATTATGTAAAAATATTAATGGAACTTGATGAATTAAAATGTAAAAATATTGAATTACGTTTTTTTTATGATTTTGATTTTAATTTAATTTATGAAATAATAAACTTTATTCATAATAGTAAATTTATTATTACTACTATTGGTTTTGTAATCCCTTATAATGAAAATAATATTGAAAAAATTAATTTTATACTTAATTATAGTGCAAGAATATCATATATTATTATTTTTAATACACCCAATGAACAAATAAATATTTTAAAAAGTAATGTTAATAAAAGAGTAATTTATATTTCAAAAAATATTTATTCTGAAAGTAGCTGTGGAGTCATTTCAAGCAAATTATTTTCAATTAACATAAAAACATTTACAGAATCCCATCATCACAATACCTGCTTAAACCGAAAGATCTCCATTGATAAAGACGGCTTCATTCGTAATTGTCCGAGTATGCCGCAACATTTTGGCAACATTAAAGACACTAGATTATCAGATGCATTAAATCATCCTGATTTTAAAAAATATTGGAACGTAAACAAAGACATGATAGCTGTTTGTAAAGACTGTGAATTTCGTCACATCTGTACAGATTGTAGAGCTTATACCGAGCGTACTCATTTTGAAGAAGACATAGATTTATCAAAACCATTAAAATGTGGCTATAATCCCTACACTAACGAGTGGGCAGAGTGGAGTTCCAATCCTTTGAAACAAAAAGCAATTGAATATTACGGCATGCAAGATTTAGTAAAAAAAGATGCTTAAAAAGTCGTTCCCCTTTTACAAACAACCCGACAGCAAAGACTGTGGCCCAACATGCCTTAAGATTATTGCCAAACATCACGGCAAAACATTAAACATACAAACTTTACGTAGTCTATCAGAAACGACTCGTGAGGGTAGTAATCTATTAACACTTAGTGATGCTGCAGAAAAAATTGGTTTTAGAACATTAGGTGTAAAATTATCTATAAAAAAGTTAGAAGAAGCGCCATTACCTTGTATTTTGCATTGGAATAGCAATCACTATGTGGTACTTTACAAAAGTAAAAAAAATAAGTTTTATGTTTCTGACCCTGCGCATGGTTTGTTAAAATACAGTGAAGAAGATTTTTTAAAATTTTGGATAGGGAATAATGCAACTAATGAAACTGAAGAAGGAATTGCCTTACTATTAGAACCTACTCCAGCTTTCTACAAAAACGAGTGGGATAACGAAGACAAAAAAGCATTTGGTTTTGCATTATTGACCAAATATATTATTCCCTATAAATCATTTGTTGTTCAGTTAGCTATTGGATTATTAGCAGGTAGTTTACTACAACTTATTTTTCCATTTCTTACTCAAAGTATCGTAGATGTTGGTATTCAAAACCAAAATCTACATTTTATATATTTAGTGTTATTTGCTCAACTCTTTTTATTCTTTGGCAAAACAACTTTAGAAATCATTAGAGGTTGGATTTTGTTACACTTATCTACCCGAATTAATATTTCACTTATTTCTGATTTCTTTATCAAATTAATGAGTTTACCAATTTCATTTTTTGACATTAGAATGACAGGAGATATCATGCAACGTATTAATGACCATAAAAGAATTGAAAGGATATTAACCACTTCTTCATTAAGTTTATTATTTTCTATACTTAATATATTTATAATGGGTGGTGTTTTGGCTTACTATAATCTTAAAATTTTTGCTGTATTTTTTATTGGAAGTATTTTATACTTTTTTTGGGTAGTACTTTTTTTAAAACGAAGAGAAGCTTTAGATTACAAACGTTTTGCAGAAATTTCGCAAGAGCAAAGTAAAGTGATAGAACTCATCAATGGCATGCAGGAAATCAAACTTCACAATGCAGAAAAACAAAAACGTTGGGGTTGGGAATACATTCAAGCACGATTATTTAGAGTTTCGATGAAAAGTTTAGTATTAGAGCAAACGCAAAGTATTGGTTCTACATTCATCAACGAATTAAAAAATATCATCATCGTTTTTCTATCTGCTAAATTAGTAATTGATGGTCAAATTACTTTAGGAATGATGATGGCAATTAGTGGCATTGTGGGAAATCTAAATGGTCCGGTTTTACAATTAATTGGATTCATTAGAGAAGTACAAGACGCTAAAATATCATTATCTCGATTGTCTGAAATTCACGAAAAAGAGGATGAAGCACAACAAGAAGCAACACAAACGAATGATATTCAATTAGAAAGTGATATCAATTTAAATGAAGTTTCTTATAGATATATAGGTTCAGATACTAATGTGTTAAATAATTTGAATTTGATAATTCCAGCAAATAAGATAACTGCCATTGTTGGAACCAGTGGAAGCGGTAAAACGACTTTGATGAAACTTTTATTAAAATTCTATGAATCTAATAGTGGTCAAATCACAATTGGTAAAACAGACTTAAATAATATCAAACAAAAATCCTGGCGCTCGCACATAGGAACAGTGATGCAAGAAGGTTATATCTTTAATGATACGATTGCTAATAATATTGCTGTCGGTGTTGATGTAATTGATAAAGAGCGTTTAGTTTATGCAGCTGATTTGGCAAATATTTTAAGTTTCATTCAAGAATATCCTTTAGGTTTTAATACTAAAATTGGTCAAGAAGGTTTAGGAATGAGTACAGGACAGAAGCAAAGATTATTAATTGCAAGAGCGGTTTACAAAAATCCGGAAATGCTATTCTTTGATGAAGCTACTTCTGCCTTAGATGCGAACAACGAAAAAGAAATTATGGAGAAACTAAATATTTTCTTTAAAAACAAAACAGTTGTTGTCATCGCACACCGATTAAGCACAGTTATGAATGCCGATCAAATCGTAGTTTTAGAAAAAGGAAAAATTATTGAAACAGGTATCCATAGCGAATTAGTAGCTAATAAAGGTAACTATTACGAGTTAGTAAAAAATCAATTGCAATTAGGAAATTAACATGCCAAATCATAACGAAATAGAACTTAGGAGTGAAGAGGTTCAAGACATACTAACTAAAATTCCACATTGGATTATTCGATGGGGTTCTTTAGTTATTTTAATAATTTTTATGCTTTTATTTTTAGTATCCTGGATAGTTAAATATCCAGACATAATTACTACCGAAATTACTATCACAACCCAAATTCCACCAGAAAAACTAGTTGCCAAAACTTCTGGTAAAATTCAAGCTATATTAATTAATGATAAAGCAATAGTTAATGAAAATACTCCGTTAGCAGTAATTGAAAATGCAGCCAATTATAAAGATGTATTTCTTTTGAAAAAAATAACGGACACCATTTCTTTAACCAATTTCAAATTCCCGTTTGAAAAACTACAAGCGACACAATTGGGTGAAATCGAAAATAGTTTTGCTCTATTTCAAAAAGAATATATAGCAAGCGAGTTGAACAAACAATTACAACCATATAAAGTTGAATCAAGCGCACAAAGTTTTGAAGCCAAACAATTAAAAGAGCGTTTACAACTTTTAGAGGGGCAAAAAGAAATTAATAAATCCGAACTTCTGTTATTAATAAAGGATGTTGAACGATATGAAAAACTATTTAAAAAAGGAGTCATTTCAGCACAAGAAATCGAAAAGCAAAGATTGATCTATCTTCAAGGCGAAAAGAACTATAAAAGTTTATTAAGTTCAATTTCACAATTAAAATCTTCCATAAACGAATTGAACAGAATTAGTAGAACAACTGTAATAAATGAAAGTACCACTTCAATTAATTTAGAAAGAAGTGTCATGCAATCTTTTTACCAACTTAAAAAAACAATCAAAGATTGGGAATTAAATTATGTTTTCCGCTCATCGGTAAAGGGCACTGTTTCCTTTTTTCAAATTTGGTCTAAAAATCAAACCATAAACGCTGGAGAAAACATGTTTGCAATCATATCTTCAACTAAAAAAGACTACATTGGAAAAGTGAAAGCAGTAGCTCAAAACTCAGGTAAATTGAAAATAGGACAAAAAGTAAACATTAGATTAGCCAATTATCCTGATAGGGAATTTGGAGTAATCGAAGGAAAACTAAAAACCATATCATTAACTCCAGATAAAGACGGAAACTTACTTTTAGATATAGAATTACCAAACGGACTCCAAACATCCTATAAAAAACACATCAATTTTCAGCAGGAAATGACCGGAACTGCTGATATTATTACAGAAGATTTGCGATTATTAGAAAGATTATTGTATCAGTTCAGAGAGGTTTTTAAGAGATAGAAATCAATTAATAACAATATCTCATTATAAAATAATTTGTCTGCTAGTAAGTTAAGTTGGAGCATTTATTTGAGTTCATTTTTAAAAAACTTACAAAAAAAATTTAAGTGTGCTGACTGACCCTACTCATAACTTATAAAGTTCATGTATCGATAAAACTACATTAGTATTTTGGAAAAAATATACTACTTTTACTGCAAACTAGAATCTGAACACTGAACACTGAATAAATGATGCTCGTTCACTACTTATCACAAATTGGAAAGTATTTCATTATGTTGAAAGAAATCTTCAACAAGCCTACCAAATGGTCGGTCATGAAACAATTAATTTTGAAAGAAATTGACGACCTCATTGTTGGTTCTTTAGGTATTGTAGCCTTTATTTCTTTTTTTGTGGGAGGTGTAGTATCTATTCAAACAGCCTTAAACTTAACCAATCCATTGATCCCTAAGTATTTGGTAGGGTTTGCCACTCGACAATCTGTAATTTTAGAATTCGCACCCACTTTCATTTCCATTATTATGGCCGGAAAAATGGGATCATTTATTACATCAAGCATTGGAACAATGCGTGTTACCGAACAAATTGATGCCTTAGAAGTAATGGGTGTAAACTCCTTGAACTATTTGGTTTTTCCGAAAATAATTGCCCTATTGCTTTATCCTTTTGTCATTGGATTGAGTATGTTTTTAGGCATACTTGGGGGTTGGATGGCAGCCGTTTATGGGGGTTTTACGAGCAGTACAGAATTTGTGTCCGGACTGCAAACAGAGTTTATACCGTTTCACATTGCTTATGCCTTTATTAAAACTGCTACTTTTGCTTTGCTACTGGCTACCATACCTTCTTTTCACGGATACTACATGAAAGGTGGCGCACTTGAAGTTGGTCAAGCCAGTACCGTTTCTTTTGTTTGGACATCCGTAGCGATTATTTTAATGAATTTTATTTTAACACAACTTTTATTGAGCTAATGATTGAAGTAAAAAACATTGTAAAAAAATTCGGAGAACAAACCGTCTTAAAAGGTATTTCAACGCGATTTGAAGCTGGGATGACCAATTTGATCATCGGTCAAAGTGGTTCTGGTAAAACCGTATTTTTGAAAACATTATTAGGCATTCACACGCCCGACGGGGGCACTATTTCTTTTAACGGCCGCATTTATTCGAAACTTTCTAACGATGAAAAAAGAGCCTTACGTACAGAAATCGGAATGGTTTTTCAAGGTAGTGCACTCTTTGACAGCATGACCGTGGAAGAAAATGTAGGATTCCCGTTAAAAATGTTCACTAATAATACCCCTAAACAAATTAAAGAACGCGTAGATTTTGTAATTGATCGCGTCAATTTAACCAATGCCCATGAAAAACGCCCATCTGAAATTTCGGGGGGTATGCAAAAAAGGGTAGCCATTGCGCGTGCAATAGTAAACAACCCAAAATATCTCTTTTGCGACGAACCCAATTCGGGATTAGATCCAAAAACGGCCATTGTTATCGATAATTTGATACAGGAAATCACGCAAGAATACAACATTACAACCGTAATTAATACCCACGATATGAATTCGGTAATGGAAATTGGCGAAAAAATTGTCTTTCTAAAAAATGGCCTTTTGGAATGGGAAGGTTCTAATAAAGAAATTTTCAAAACCGATAACGAAGCGGTAACTGATTTTGTATATTCTTCGGAATTATTCAAACGGGTTCGAAAAATGTATTTAGAAAATGATGTGAAATAATCAAATTGATTTTTTCCACCGTTTGAAATCTAGTTAGGCAACAACTCTACCTCAGCATTGGGCTGAAACAAATACAAACGACCAGAACTTATCTCTAAACATTCATAACGTTTTACGCGTACCGCTATTTTCTTAAAAATTTTACCGTTTGAAATTCGAAAATGGCTTCCCATGGGAATCTCAAAAATATAATTCTTATCCGTTTCTTTTTGATCAAACTGCTTTAAGGCAAGTGCCAATTTTGCATCGGTATCACTACTCGCTTTGGGGTTTCTAAAATGTTTTGCCAATAAAGGCAACAATTGATGTGGGAAAATTTCTGGACGAATGAAAGGCACCATCAAACGTTGAAAAGTAAGTTTCCATTCTTCCCCGTGAGGCTTGATGTTACGACCAAATTTTTCAAACGCCACCAAATGGGCAATTTCATGAATTAAAGTTATTAAAAACCGATATTTATTCAAACTCGCATTAACTGTAATCAAATGAAAACCTTGTGCATCTTTGCGATAATCACCATGACGCGTTTGACGCTCGTTAACAATTTTTAAATGCACATGATTGTCCTTGATTAACTCAAAACAATGAGTAACCGCATGTTCAGGAAGATATTTTTGTAAAACTTCGCTCAAATATTAAGGGGTAGAAGATGAAACCTGTAGCACTTTTCCGTTGTAATATTTGTTGCCCGTTAAAGCAAAATTAAAAATATAATCCGCCATTTCTTTCGCTGAAAGTGGTGCTTCATACCCTGGAAAAGCTTCTTGTAACATTTCTGTATTTACTGCTCCGAGTGCTAAAACATTGAAAGCAATTCCTTGTTCTTTGTACTCTTCTGCTAACAATTCAGAAAGCGTTATAACCGCTCCTTTACTGGAAGAATAAGCCGCTAATCCAGCGAATTTCATACTGCCTTGAATGCCACCCATAGAACTAATGGTTACCACATGACTTCCCTCTTGCATATAAGGAATACAAATTCTCGTCAATTCAGCTACTGCAAATACATTTACTTTGTATATATTTTGAAATTCTTCTGTTGAAATTTGACCAAAAGGTTTGTGTAGTAAACTTCCGGCATTATGAACAAGAATCGCAACATTTTTCCATGTTTGTGCAATAAACTTTTCAACTTGAAGCAAATCTTCAGCCACCGAAATATCAAGTGACAAACACGAAACATTTGGGTGTTCAATTAAAGCTTGAGGTGTTTTACGTGAAATCGCTAATACCTGATGGCCTGCATTAGCAAATTGCAGAGCCAATTCATAGCCTATGCCGCGTGAAGTTCCTGTGATGATGATATTTTTCAAAATAGTTATTATTTATAAGTAAAAATAAGAAATAAAAAAATCCCGAAGAAATTTCGGGATTCTAATATAGTAAATATTTTATTAAGCCAACATCGTAACCGGATTTTCCATAAACGCTTTAAACGTTTGTAAGAACTGAGCTCCCGTTGCACCATCGACTGTTCTGTGATCGCAAGCCAAAGTAACCGTCATGGTATTACCCACTACAATTTGTCCGTTTTTAACGACCGGTTTTTCAATAATAGCCCCTACCGATAATATGGCAGAGTTGGGTTGATTGATGATGGAAGTAAACGATTGAATACCAAACATTCCTAAATTTGAAATCGTAAAAGTACTTCCTTCCATTTCGGCGGGTTGTATTTTTTTAGATTTTGCTTTTCCAGCTAAATCTTTCACGCTAGCGCCAATTTGTGTCAAACTCATTTGATCTGTGAATTTCAAAACAGGTACCATTAATCCGTCTTCTACCGCAACAGCAACTCCAATGTTCACGTGGTGATTGATTACCATGGCGTCTTCTCTCCATTGTGAATTTACTTGTGGGTGTTTCTTCAAAGCCATAGCACTCGCTTTGATGACCATATCATTAAATGAAACTTTTGTTTCAGGTAATCCGTTGATCATATTTCTTGAAGCAATTGCATTGTCCATATCCAACTCAATAGTCAAATAGTAATGCGGTGCTGTAAATTTAGATTCGGATAATCTTCTCGCAATGGTTTTACGCATTTGCGAATTTTTGAGTTCTTCTTGGAACATTTCTCCTGCCGGAACAAATGGTTTCACTGCGGGCACCGCTGCTGATGCTTCTGAAATAGCAGCAGATGGTGTTGATGCAGCTGGTGAATAATTCTCAATATCATTTTTAACAATTCGCCCATTCTCACCCGAACCTTTTACCTGTGCTAAGTCAATTCCTTTATCTTGGGCAATTTTTTTAGCCAAAGGCGAAGCAAATATTCTATCGGTAGTGCTGGTTGATTGTTGTGGACTAATTGAAGTTGCTGCTTGAGCAATTGTATTTTCAGTTTTTGTTTCCTCAGCTACTGCTCCAACTTTATAATTGGCAGCAATTCCAGAAACATCAGTTCCTGCTGGGCCTAAGATAGCTAATACTGCATCGACTGGAGCCGATTCCCCTTCTTGAATGCCAATATATAAAAGTGTACCCGCATTAAACGACTCAAACTCCATAGTTGCCTTATCGGTTTCTATTTCTGCTAATATATCGCCTTCTTTAACGGCATCACCTACTTTTTTCAACCAAGTCGCTACCGTTCCAGTAGTCATAGTATCCGACAATCTAGGCATGGTAATTACTTTAACATTTGCCGGTATAGCTACTGCACTTGCAGTTTCTGTTTTTATATCTTCAACAACTTTTGTAGCTGCAGCAGACGAACCACTTGCTAAAAGCGCCGAGATATCTTCACCACTTTTCCCAATTACTGCTAATAAGGAATCAACCGGTGCCGATTCTCCTTCTTGAATGCCAATATGCAATAAAACACCATCGTGGAATGATTCAAATTCCATCGTTGCTTTATCGGTTTCTATTTCGGCAAGTATATCCCCGGTTTTAATGGTATCACCCACTTTTTTCAACCAAGTGGCTACAACTCCTTCAGTCATGGTATCGCTTAAACGCGGCATTGTGATTATTTGTGCCATACTTTTATAATTTATGAGGAATAAATGGATAATTTGGCTCTTCGTACACTACATCATATAACTGATTCACTTCTGGGAAAGGAGATTCATCAGCAAATTTTTCACATGCAGCAACTAAATCAGTAACTCTTTGATCGATGGCTTCGATTTCAGCATCGGTTGCGTATTTTTTCTCTTTAATAATATCTAAAACCTGAGTGATAGGGTCTATTTTTTTATACTCTTCCACTTCTTCTTTGGTTCTGTACAATTGCGCATCCGACATGGAATGACCTCTGTAACGGTACGTTTTCATTTCAAGGAATGTCGGTCCGTCTCCACGGCGTGCTCTTTCGATAGCTTCGTGCATAGCTTCAGCCACTTTTATTGGATTCATTCCATCTACAGGTCCACAAGGCATTTCATACCCTAAACCTAATTTCCAAATATCGGTATGGTTTGCAGTACGTTCAACAGAAGTTCCCATAGCATACCCATTATTTTCAACAATAAAAACAACCGGTAATTTCCAATTCATTGCCATATTGAAAGCTTCATGCAAAGAACCTTGACGAGCCGCTCCATCTCCAAAATAAGTTAAGGTTACACCCCCAGTTTCAAAATATTTATCAGCAAAAGCAATACCAGCTCCCACTGGAATTTGAGCTCCCACAATTCCGTGTCCTCCATAAAAACCATGCTCTTTCGAAAAAATATGCATCGATCCTCCCATACCTTTAGAAGTACCTGTTACTTTTCCATACAATTCAGCCATTACTTTTTTAGGATCTACACCCATGGCAATAGGTTGCACGTGATTTCTGTAGGCCGTAATCATTTTATCTTTCGACAAATCCATTGCATGAATGGCTCCAGCAAGTACTGCTTCTTGCCCATTATATAAATGCAAAAATCCCCTAACTTTTTGTTGGATATAAACAGCAGCTAATTTGTCTTCAAATTTTCTCCAAAACTGCATGTCTTCATACCACTTAAGGTAAACTTCTTTGGTTATTGGCTTCATGGTTGATTGTTTTTTATTTCTATTGGTTGTCAATTGCTATATACTAGCAATTTTACGAAAAGCAAAAATACTACATAGAATCGTACTGAAAAAATTAAATTCTATGATTTTTACGATTTTTTGTATTAAATCGTTAAAATAATTTACGAAATCGTTATAGATGATTCTTGTCAAAAACCAAGGGTAAAATATTTTTCAAAGAATCCGATTTGTAAATAGGTCCTTCGGCGCCCATAAATAATATTTCAATAGGAATATCTTGCTTCATTTCATATTCTGCAATTGCTTGTCGACAACTGCCACAGGGCGGAATAGGTTCTTGTAAATTCCGATCTTGAGGAGAAGCCGTAATAAACATCTTCACCATTTTTGCTGTTGGATAATTGGAACCCGCATAATAAATGGCTACCCGTTCGGCACACAAGCCTGATGGATACGCTGCATTTTCCTGATTTGACCCTTGCACAACAACGCCATTATCGAGTAAAATAGCAACGCCCACAGTAAATTTTGAATACGGCGCATAGGCTTTACTTCTGGCCTCAAAGGCTTGTTGCATCAATTCTTTTTCTTGCAAAGACAAGTCTTCTTTAGAAAGTACTGAAAGGAATGATTGGATAATAATTTGCTTCATACGTATGGAAAAAAAATCCAAATTCTTTTGGAATTTGGATCGTTATTATTTTTTATTTCAAATTAAAGTTCTTCATATTCATCACCAAAATTAAAGGTCAATGAAAAACGCAAGGTGTTTTCCAGCGGATTTCTAACCTTTGAAGCGGAGAACAAATAAGATACATCTATTTTAACTACATTATATTTGAATCCGGCCCCCATTGAAAAGAATTTTCGGGCACCTTTTAACTCATGCTCATTAAAAT
>JACCDK010516499.1_pt1 | contig 12915 bp, 12 predicted proteins | sample 7445871 | NCBI WGS metagenome assembly JACCDK01 (sample SAMN15323436, study PRJNA562643) | freshwater metagenome | isolation source: river surface water | place: USA:Blue River Watershed | collected 2017-08-15 | reverse complement strand
TCAAAGGGTTCGTTTTCTTTTACACGGATGGTGGTCATTGACAACAATTTTCAAAATGTGCACACCTTGGAAAAGAAGAAGATCGGACTTCAAAACCGTGGCGGCGGTGGTTCCCAACGGGTGGTGGCTGTCGGGGGGTGGCCGTAATCAAGCCTGACATTATAGCGGGTTCAGTCGCTCCGCCAAGGCCTTGGCACAGGCGTGTGCGCTGGACCAGGCCCATTGGAAGTTGTAGCCCCCCAGCCAGCCTGTGACATCCACCACTTCCCCAATGAAATAAAGGCCTGGTTGGCTGGATTCCATGGTTTGTTGGGACAGTTCGCGGGTGTCCACCCCACCAGCGGTGACCTCGGCTTTGGCATAGCCCTCGGTGCCCGATGGGGTCAGCGACCAGTCACTCAAAGCCTCGGCCAAGGCGCGCAAGGCTTTGTCGGGGGTGTCGGGCAGGCTGCGTTGCCAAGCCGGTTCGCGGGCCACCCAGGCCTCGGCCAAACGGGCAGGCAACCAAGTGGCCAGGGCATTGCCAACTTGTTTTTTGGACGATTGTTTGGCTGCCAACAATACCTCGTCCAGCGCCAAATGAGGGGCCAAATTGAGCGAAATCGGTGAGCCTGGTTGCCAAAAACTGGATATTTGCAGCACCGCAGGGCCAGACAAGCCTCGGTGAGTGAACAGCAAATCTTCTTCGAACAAGGGGCGTTGTTTGCCCGTTCCCGTGCGGATGTCCACGGGCAGCGACAAGCCAGCCAAGGCGGCGAAAGGCTGCCAATCCTGCGCTGCGAAGGTCAAGGGCACCAAGGCCGGGCGCGGGGTGACCACCCGCAAGCCAAATTGACGCGCCAATCGGTAGCCCAAGTCGCTCGCACCGATTTTGGGAATCGACAAGCCACCCGTGGCGACCACCACCGCCTGGGCCTGCACCTCACCTTGGTCGGTCAGGGCGGTGTAGGCATGGCTTGCGGCAGCGCTGTGATGCAAGGAGACCAGGTTGCAAGGTTGCCACCGGGCCACACCACCTGTCTCGCACTCGCGCAGCAGCATGTCGATCAGGTCTTGGGCGCTGCGGTCACAAAACAACTGGCCTTTGTGTTTTTCGTGAAACGGGATGCCGTGGCTTTGCACCAAGGCGCAGAAATCAGCGGCGGTGTAGCGGCTCAAAGCGCTGCGGGCGAACTGCGGGTTGTCACCCAAAAAGTGTTTGTGGGGCGCGCGCGGGTCGATGTCTTTGTTGGTGAAGTTGGAGCGCCCACCACCAGAGATGCGGATTTTTTCGGCCACTTTGTCGCTGTGGTCCAGCACCAGCACTTTCAGTCCTTGCTGTCCCGCCACGCCTGCGCAAAACAAACCAGCGGCGCCTGCGCCGATGACAAGCACATCCACTTGGGTCATGGCTGGTTCAAAAACGCTTCAATGTGGCGGGCCAGTTCCATCGGTTGGTCGTGGTGCATCATGTGTCCGGCCTCTTGGATGACCACGGTGCGGAGGTTTTTCACCGACTGGATGCGCTCGTGGAACTCGTCCAAGGTGTAACGGCCTTTCCACCACAGGTCCATGCTGTTGTCGCTGGCTTCAACGTTCAGCACAGGCGCTGTGATGCGCTGGTACATGGCCAAAATTTCCTCCACATGGAACAAGTTGGCGTTGGTCACTTTGTGCGCCGGGTGGCCCAAGATGTCCCATTCACCACGGGCATTGGGTTGCGCCCAGTGCTGGGCCAGCCATTCGGCTTTATCGAGGTCCAAGCGGGGGTTGGTTTTCATCAAGCGCTGGGCCACGGCGCTGGCGCTGGGGTAACTGCGCAGCGATTTTTCGCCTGCCCGCAATGCTTTCATCTCGTCCATCCACTGGGCGTAGCGCGTGGGCGCTTGCTCGGGTTTGGTGGCCGCCAAGCCAAAGCCTTCCAGGTTGATCAGGCGTCGGATGCGCGTGGGGCGAATGCCGGCATATTGCATGACCACATTGCCGCCCATGCTGTGGCCCAGCAGGTCGATGGCACCTTCGGGCTGGAAATGGTCGATCAAGCCATCGAGGTCGGCCAAGTAGTCGGGAAACCAAAAATTGTCCACCTCGCCGGGGTGGGTCAGGCCGTAGCCGCGCCAATCGGGCGCGATGATGTGGCGGTCTTGTTCCAGCGCGTCAATGACAAATTGAAACGACGCGCCCACATCCATCCAGCCATGGACCATGAACAAAGGCAACACGCCGGGACGGGGCGTGCCCCATTCACGGACATGGTATTGAAGGTGTCTCAGGGGAACAAAGCTGGTGCGGGCGGGGCGTTGGACTTGGTACATTCTGCCGATCATAAGGACGTCTTGCATGCAGGCCTTTGCCTCGGACCACCACAGCGCCATGTTGCAGCAGTTTCGCTGGCATGTGCCTTCGCCGTTCAACATCGCGCAGGTGTGCGCCAAGCGCTGGGCGGCGCACGCCAATGGCGAGTGCACCGCCATCATCACCCATCACGCAGACGCACCGGCCGAGCAGCACAGTTTTGCCCAATTGCAAAACGCCGCCAACGCCCTGAGCCATGTGCTGGCGCAGCACGGTGTTCAGGCAGGCGACCGCGTGGCGGTGGTGTTGCCGCAGCGTTTCGAGACCGCCGTGGCCTACATGGCCTTGTGGCAGATGGGCGCGGTGGTCATGCCGCTGTCGCAACTGTTTGGGCCGGAAGCGCTGGTCTACAGATTGCAAGACGCCCAAGCGGTATTGGCCTTGGTGGATCGCGTGTCTGATCCGACGGTCCAAGCGCTGCAAAGCGAATGTCCCCATTTGAAGACCATTTTGAATGTGGACGAGACCGCATTGACAGGCCCTGAAGAGGATTGGCCGATGGCCTCCACCAAGCCCACAGATCCCGCTGTCTTGATTTACACCAGTGGCACCACCGGACCGCCCAAAGGCGCCTTGATTCCGCACCAAGCGCTGACAGGCAACCTCACGGGTTTTGTCTGCAGTCAAAACTGGTTTGGCTTTGCGCCGAACCACGCGCCCGCTGTGAAAGACGGCGATTTGCCATTGGGCAGCCATGCGGTGATGTGGTCACCTGCCGATTGGACCTGGACCGGCGGGCTGATGGATGCTTTGTTGCCCAGCTTGTATTTCGGGCGGCCCATCGTGGCTTGGTCGGGACGGTTTTCAGCCGAATTGGCATTTGGCTTGATGCAACAACACCGCGTGACCCACACGTTTTTGTTTCCCACCGCTTTGAAGGCCATGATGAAGGCCTATCCCCATCCCAGTTCGCAGTTTCAACTGGATTTGCAAGCCATCATGAGCGCGGGTGAAGCGGTGGGCGATGCGGTGTTCGCGTATTGCCAGCAAGAGCTGGGTGTCACGGTCAACGAAATGTTCGGTCAGACCGAGGTGAATTACATCGTCGGCAATTGCGCCATGAACGGGGACACCGCCGGCGGCGTTGGTTGGCCGGCCAAACCCGGCAGCATGGGCCGCGCATACCCGGGGCACCGGGTGGCGGTCATTGACGAAGAAGGGCAGGAGTGCCCGATGGGCGTGCCCGGTGATGTGGCGGTGAATCGCTTCGATCTGCATGGCGACCCCGACCCGATTTCCTTTTTGGGCTATTGGAACCAGCCCGAAGCCACGGCCCGCAAGTACACCGGCGAATGGTGCCGCACTGGCGACCTCGCCACCCGCGATGCCGATGGCTACCTGTGGTACCAGGGCCGCGCCGACGATGTGTTCAAGTCAGCGGGCTACCGCATCGGCCCCAGCGAAATTGAAAATTGCTTGGTCAAACACCCGGCCGTGGCCAATGCCGCCGTGGTCCCCAAACCCGATCCTGAACGTGGCAACTTGGTGAAAGCCTATGTGGTGCTGGCCGCGGGCTTTGCACCATCCGATGAACTGGTGGCTGAACTTCAACAACATGTGCGCGGTTTGCTGGCACCTTATGAATACCCCAAAGAAATTGAATTCATCGAGGCCTTGCCCATGACCACGACCGGCAAGGTGCAAAGACGGGTGTTGCGCTTGCAAGAGGAAGCAAGAGGGCAGGCGCTCAAACCCTGAGCGCGGGCAAGCCCACGCCGGTGGCTTCAAAACCGCCATCGACCGCCACCACTTGGCCAGTGAGGTAACTCGCTTCTTCGGATGCCAAAAACACGATCACACGGCCGATCTCGGCCTCGCTGCCATAGCGGTTGAGTGGAATGGCATCGTGGTAAGCGCTGATGATCTCGGGGCTGTGTACCGCCACCGACAGTTTGGTTTTCACTGGACCCGGAGCCACGCAGTTGACCCGAATGCCGTATTCGCCCAGTTCAACCGCTTGCTGCTTGCTGAGTTGGATGACCGCCGCTTTGGACGTGCCATAGGCCACGCGCAGCGTGGACGCGCGCAAGCCCGAAATGGAGGCGATGTTGACGATGCTCCCTCGGCTCTCCCGCAGCGCAGGGATGACCGCTTGCGAGCACAAAAACACGCCATCCAGGTTGGTGCGCATGACGGTTTGCCAGCGTTTGAACGTGGTCTCTTCGATCGGGCCAAAGTCGGCCACGCCCGCGTTGTTGACCAGCGCATCGATGCGCCCCGACCACTCCTGCACGGTTTTCACCATGGCCATGACGGCGGCTTCTTCAGACACATCACAGTCCACGGGCAGCACGTTTGCAAGGCCCGTCGCCGCGCGTTGGAGTTCATCGGTGTCGCGGTCGACCATGGCCACTTGGTAGCCTTTGGCCAAAAACAATCGGGTGGTGGCCAAGCCGATGCCGCGTTCGGCCCCGGTGACGATGGCGGTGGGTGTGTGGTGGTCCATGGCGCTATTGTCTGGCAAGCCCATTGCGGCCACGTAAACTCCGCCCCATGAACAAACTCGACCTCACCCCCGTTCGCCTGGGTCAAAGCGATTTGCACGTCACCCCGATTTGTTTGGGCACCATGACGTTCGGTCAGCAGGTGGACGAAGCCACCAGCCACACCATCATGGACCACAGCATCGCGCGTGGCGTCAATTTCTTCGACACCGCTGAGATGTACGCGGTGCCACCCACGGCCGACACCTGCGGGCTGACGGAAACCTATATCGGCAACTGGTTGTCCAAGCGACCCGGCATGCGCCAACAAATCGTGCTGGCCACCAAAGTGGCTGGCCCCTCGCGCGGCATGCCTTGGGTGCGTTCCGGCGATGGCATGACCGCCGCCGACATCTTGGCTTCGTGCGACGCGAGTTTGAAGCGTTTGAAAACCGATGTGATCGACCTCTACCAAATCCATTGGCCCGAGCGCCATGTGCCGATTTTTGGTGCGATGTACTACGACCCCTCGAAAGAAAAATCCGTCACCCCGATCCACGAGCAACTGGAAGCCATGAGCCAATTGGTGAAGGCGGGCAAGGTGCGTTACATCGGCTTGTCCAATGAAACCTCCTACGGCGTGCACGAATTTGTGCGCCTGGCCGAGCAGCACCACTTGCCGCGTGTGGCCTCGGTGCAAAACGTGTATTGCCTGGTCAACCGCATTCTGGACAACGGCCTGGATGAAACCATGCACCGCTTGGACGTGTCTTTGTTGGCCTATTCACCCTTGGGCTTTGGTTTGCTCACCGGCAAGTACGACACCTCGGGAATTTTGGGTGAAAACGCGCCCAAAGAGGCCCGCATCACCAAGTATGAAAGCATGCGCAAACAACGCTGGGGTCGCCCCGAGGCGTTGGAAGCTGCAAGGCGCTACAACGCCTTGGCCAGGCAAAACGGCATGACGCCCGCCCAAATGGCGCTGGCCTTTTGCTACACCAATTGGCGCGTGGCCAGTACCATCATTGGCGTGACCTCGGTGGCGCAACTCGATGACGACTTGAACGCCTGGGGCACCAAGCTCTCACCCGACGTTTTGGCCGCGATTGACGCGATCCGCTGGGAAATGCGCGACCCCGCGATTTGAGCCATGCCTTTTTCACCTGAACTTTTGAAGCCCGCGTTGGCAACGGTCCTGGCCTATCTGGTGGGCTCGGTGTCATTTGCGGTGGTGGTCAGTCGCATCATGGGCTTGGCCGATCCGCGCTCTTATGGCAGCAACAACCCGGGGGCCACCAATGTGCTGCGCTCGGGCAACAAGCTGGCCGCCTTGCTCACCTTGCTGCTGGATGGCGTCAAGGGTTGGCTGCCGGTTTACGCCGTGGTGCACCATGGCGCGGCCTATGGCTTGGGGTCAGGTGGCGTGGCTTTGGTGGCATTGGCAGCTTTTGTCGGACACGTGTGGCCCGTGTTCTTTCGCTTTCAAGGCGGCAAGGGTGTGGCCACGGCAGCGGGGGTGTTGTTGGGCATCGAGCCATTGTTGGGTTTGGCCACCTTGGCCACTTGGTTGATCGTCGCGTTTTTCTCGCGCTACTCGTCATTGGCGGCCTTGGCCAGTGCGGTGTTTGCACCCGCTTATTATTTTTTGGGCCACCGTTTGGTTTGGTATGCGGAAGATGCGGTGCTGCTCGCGGTGGTGCTGATGAGCGCCATCTTGGTGTGGCGTCACCAGAGCAATATCGGCAAGCTGATCAAGGGTGAGGAAAGCCGCATTGGTGGAGCCAAGACTTCCCCTGATTCGAACTGATTCCATTTGTCAGTAGTGATGCCATGAACACCTCTCACCACTCTTCCGAATGGCATGACCGGGTCTACAACAACCGCGCCTTGGTGCCTGACTTTGCCAACCACTTGGCGCAATGGGCGGCCGACTCTCAAGCAGTGCGAGAGACAGCACCCTGTTTGACCGACCTTCGCTATGGCACTGGCCCCAGCGAAAACCTGGACATCTTCACAACCGCCCCAGCCAAAGCGCCCGTGCTCGTGTTTTTGCATGGTGGTTATTGGCGGGCTTTGGACAAATCAGACCATTCCTTTGTCGCCCCATCACTCACAGCCGAAGGCGTGTGTGTGGTGGTGCCCAATTACGCCTTGTGTCCGGTGGTCACGATTCCGCAAATCGTCATGCAAATGGTGAAAGCCTTGGCTTGGGTCTGGCGGCACATCGACACCTGGGGTGGTGATCCTGGGCGTATTCATGTCGCAGGGCATTCAGCAGGGGGACATTTGGCCGCCATGATGATGGCTTGCGACTGGCAACGGTATGCACCCGACTTACCAGCCGACTTGGTCAAGTCAGCGCTGTCGGTGTCCGGCTTGTACGAGTTGGATTCCTTGCGCCGCTCCCCCCTGTTGCAAGAAGCCCTTCGATTGGACGACCAGCAAGTGCTTCAAGCCAGTCCGGCATGGATGCCGGCACCCCAGCAAGGTGTGTTGCACAGTGTGGTGGGTGGTTTGGAGAGCGAGGCTTTTTTGGCGCACAACCAACTCATTCAACTAGCTTGGGGCCCCGAACGCGTGCCCGTGGCCGAGGTGCTGCCTGGCCTGCATCATTTCAGCATGATGACTGCATTGACCACGCCTGGACACGCACTGAACAAGCAACTGCGCCAGCTTTGCAAAGCCCCAGCCTGAAAAGGTGTCAGAGGGTTTGGGCCAGCGCCTCGAGTTGGTCTGCCGCTGCCCCCCAGCCTTGGTGAAAGCCCATGTTTTCATGGTTGGCCTTGTCTTCCGCGTTCCAATGCAGGGCGCGCGCCACATAAAGGGTGTGCCCCTCAGGCGTGTCTGAAAAAGCAATGTCGCCCACCATGAAGGGTTTGGCCGAGGGCTCCCAGGCTTTCACAAAGGCATCGGTGAACACCAACCGCTCTCCTTCGATCACTTGCAAGTAGACGCCGCCGACGGGCACCCGCTCACCAGCAGGCCCGTTCATGACCATGGTTTGCACCCCGCCTACTCGCAGGTCCATTTGGGCTTCAGTGACGAACCATGGCCTTGGGCAATACCACTGCATGAGCAATTCGGGCTCACTCCAACAGCGCCATACATGGGCGCGCGGCGCTTTCAAGACACGGGAGAGGGTGAGGCTGTGGTCGTGGTTCATGGTCGTGTAGCAGGTTGACGAGGAAACAAACCTGTGGCCATGGCCGTACCGACCAAAATCACCAAGGTGGCCAATAGCATGGCACCAGTGATGACCTCGTCCAACACGACCAACCCAATCAGGTTGGCAAACAGGGGGATCAGGTAAGTGACGGTCATGGTGCGTGCCGCACCGGTTTTGACAATCAATCGGAAATAGAGCACATAAGCCAGTCCGGTGCAGAGAACACCAACGGCCAGCAATCCCAACCAAGCGTGGTTGCTCGGCCATTGGCTCGGCCAAAAGAGCAGGCCAGGCAAGGCCAAGGCGATGCAAGCGCCCCATTGACTGCCAGTGGCAATGGCCATGGGGGGCACACCTGCCAGGTAACGTTGCGAGTAATTGGTGCTGATGCCGTAACAACTGGTGGCCAGCAAGCAAGCCAGCACCGCCCAGCCAGAACCACCCGCTTTGAATGACACACCGCCAGGCATGCCCCAAGCCAGCAACACGGCGCCTGCAAAACCCAGCAACAAACCCAAGGAACGCCAGCGGTTTGGTCGGTCTTTCAACCAAACCCAGGCGATCAAGGCCCCAAACAAAGGGGTGGTCGAGTTCAAGATCGACGAGAGCCCTGTGCTGATGGACAACAAGGCGTAGGCGTAACAAATGAAGGGGATGCCCGAATTGACCACGCCCATGGCAAAAATGCTGCGCCAATGGTTTTGGAGGGCGGGGCCATGACCTTGCCAAATCAACACAGGCAACAGTGTGAGTGAGGCCACTGTCACCCGCATCCAAGCCGTGCTGAAAGTGCCAAATTCGGCCACGGTCATGCGCATGAACAAAAAGGAGGAACCCCAAATCATGCCCAACAACAAAAACTCTGGCAGCCAATGTCGCCAGCGGGGCGTGGAAGTCACAAGAGCATGCCCTCGCGTTGCAGCAGGGCCACTTTGCGGTTCAGGCCGCCAGCATAACCGGTGAGCGCGCCATTGGCACCCACCACTCGGTGACATGGCACGATGATGCTCCACGGGTTGCGCCCCACCGCCATGCCCACTGCACGAGCAGCATTGGGATGTTGGAGGTGTTGGGCCAATTCGCCGTATGAGGTGAAGCGACCGAACGGAATGTCTTGCAAGGCTTGCCAAACTTGCTGCTGAAAAGCACTGCCGAGTAAAGGGGCCAGCGCCAATTCAAACTGTTGACGGGTGCCTGCGAAGTACTCGGCCAGTTGCCATTTGGCTTGGCGCAACCAAGGCACGCTCGGCCCCCAAGGCAAGGCTTGGGTATCGGGTTTGTAACGTTGATCGTCAAACCATGCGCCGCACAAACCTTGTTCGCTGGCCACCAGCGTCATGCCACCCAGCGGGGTGTTGATCGGCATTTGCCAGACCTTGGCAGGCTTGCTGAGGGTGGCGAGGGCTTGAGGCATGGCAATGGGTCGGGGTGCGGTGCTTGAGGTGCCTCCATCATAAGCCGATCATGTGAACTTTTGGGTGCAAGTGCCCCGCCTACAATGCCCGCCATGCAGATCCCAGCACATGTTTTCAAGGCCTACGACATTCGCGGTGTCGTGCCCTCAGCCCTCAACGCCGAGTTTGCACAAGCCTTGGGTCGCGCCTTCGGCACCCAAGCCCTGGCGCAGGGAGAAACCCAAGTTGCCGTGGGACGCGATGGCCGACTCAGTGGCCCGACTTTGGCACAAGCCTTGATTCAGGGATTGGTCGATGTGGGGGTGCAAGTGATCGATGTGGGGATGGTCACCACCCCCCAGTTGTATTTCGCGGCGCACACCTTGTGCACCAGTGGCATTCAAATCACCGGCAGCCACAACCCCAAGGACTACAACGGATTCAAGATGGTCATGGCCGGACGTGCCATTCACGGGGAAGAAATCCAAGGTCTGCGCCAAATGATGCAAGACCAAACCTGGGTGTTGAAAGCAGGCGGCCACGTCACACCGGTCGATGTGAACCAGGCTTACCTGGACCGCATCGTGCAAGACATACATTTGAGCCGCCCGATGCGCATCGTGGTCGACAGTGGCAACGGCATTGCCGGGGCATCTGCACCCGGCATCTTGCGCGCCATTGGCTGCGAGGTCATCGAGTTGTTCAGCGAGGTGGATGGTGAATTTCCCAACCACCACCCCGACCCCAGCAAACCCGAAAACTTGCAAGACCTGATGGCCGCGCTGCAAAACACAGGCGCCGAGTTGGGTTTGGCCTTTGATGGCGATGGCGACCGGCTGGGCCTGGTGACGAATGACGGACAAACGATTTACCCCGATCGTCAAATGATGCTGTTCGCACGCGATGTGTTGAGTCGCGTGCCCGGTGGATCGATCGTGTTTGACGTGAAATGCTCGCAACAACTGGCCCCTGTCATCCGGGCCGCAGGCGGTGAACCCGTGATGTTCAAAACTGGCCACTCGCTCATCAAAGCACAAATGAAAATCATCAACGCCCCATTGGGCGGGGAAATGAGCGGGCATGTGTTTTTCAAAGAACGCTGGTATGGCTTTGACGACGGCACCTACGCGGCTTGCCGTTTGCTTGAAATCCTCAGCCGCTCCCCCGACGCCAACGCGGTGCTGCATGCCTTGCCCACCAGCCAGTCCACGCCTGAACTCAACGTGGCGTGTGCCGAGGGCGAGCCGCACCGGGTCACAGCCGATTTGCTCCAACTCGCCCAAACCCAAGGTTTGCCATCGCCCGCCCATGCCCCAGTGCTGTGCGACATCGATGGTTTGCGCATCGACTGGTCGGATGGTTTTGGGTTGGTTCGCGCCTCCAACACCACGCCTGTGTTGGTGTTGCGCTTTGAAGGACAAACCCCTGAGGCACTGTCGCGCATCCAAACAGACATGATGGCGATGCTGCGCCAAGTCAAACCCGACGCCCAGGTGCAAGAGGCGGCGCATTGAGGGTTTTGCTGGTCAAGTTGTCCTCGCTCGGTGATGTGGTGCACAGCCTGCCTGCGGCCATGGACATGATGGCGGCCGTCCCTGGGGTTCAAATCGATTGGGTGGTCGAACCAGCTTTCGCCCCGGTGCTCAAGCTCTGCCCAGCGGTGCATCGGGTCATTCCTTGTGCGTTGCGTCAATGGCGCAAAAGCTTTTGGACCGCCGACACCCGTCGGGCATGGACCTTGTTCAAACAAGCATTGCAAACCACGGCTTACGACGCTGTCATCGATTTGCAGGGCCTCACCAAATCTGCCCTGATCGCCAAATTGGCGCGACTCGGCCCAGGCGGAAAGCGTTACGCCATGGCCCATCGCACCGAAGGCTCTGCTTATGAAGCGCCCACCCGCTGGGTGGCCGACGTGTTGATTGACTGCGCCTGGCACAGCCACGCGCTGGACCGCGGTCGCCATGTTTGCGCCCAAGCCTTGGGCTATGACTTGCCCCCCCTGCAAATGGGTTTGCAAGCCGTCCCCCATGTCGATGTCCTGCCTCAAACCGTGGCTTTGGTGCATGGCAGTTCCCGCGCTGACAAAGCCTGGCCATTGGCGCATTGGCAGGCCCTGGGACAAGCCCTGCAGCAACAAGGCTTTCAGCTGGCGTTGCCGCATGCCAACGAGGCCGAACTGCAAACCGCACAAGCGGTGGCCCAAGCCTGTCCAGGCGCTGTGGTCTGGCCCCGCTGTGCTTTGGATGAACTCGCCCAGCGACTCGCCGCCTGCGTCGGGGTGGTGGGCGTGGACAGCGGCGTGAGCCATGTTGCGGTGGCACTGGGCTTGCCCCATGTCCAGATTTACAACTTCAACACCGCCTGGCGCACCGGCCCTTTGCACCAGCCGCATCAAATGGCGGTTCACGACCGGCCCACCCCATCGGTGGACACCGTGCTGTTGGCATGGCGCAGTTGCTGGCAATCCCAAGCCGAGGGTCGGACATGATTCGGGTTCTCTACGCTTGCGTCATGTGGTTGCTGGTGCCCCTGGTACTGCTCAAGTTGTTCAAACGCGCGCGCCACGAACCCTTGTACAGCGAGCACATCGGTGAGCGCTTTGGCCATTACGACATGCCTGCGCAAGAAGGGGCTGTCTGGTTGCACGCCGTCTCTTTGGGCGAAACACGCGCAGCCACCGCGTTGGTGCAGGCTTTGCGCCTGGCCCACCCGGGCATACGGTTTGTCTTTACCCACGGCACGTCGACCGGACGCCTGGAAGGCTTGAACATGGCGAGAGCAGGCGATGTGCAGGTGTGGCAACCCTGGGACACACCGCAAGCGGTGCAGCGGTTTTTGAAGCATTTCAAACCGAAGGTCGGCTTGTTGATCGACACCGAGGTTTGGCCCAATCTCATTTGGCAGGCCAAAGACCATGGTGTGCCCTTGGTATTGGCCAACGCCCGTTTGAGTGACAAGTCTTGGCGCAAGGCAAAGCAGTGGCACTTGTTGTCCAAGCCGGCCTTCAGCAGTCTGACGGCCGTGTGGGCGCAAAGCGAAGAGGATGCCAAGCGGCTGCGCGGCTTGGGTGCACCTGTGCTAGCCATCACAGGCAATTTGAAATTCGATGCCCTACCCGATCCCACCTTGCTGGCGCTGGGTCAAGCATGGCGCGCTCAAACCGCTAAGCCCATCGTGCTGTTGGCGATTTCACGCGAGGGCGAAGAAGCGACCTTGCTGGAAACACTGCACCAGCACCCCGAGTACATGAACGATGTGCAGTGGTGGATCGTGCCGCGTCACCCGCAGCGTTTCGAGGTGGTGGCCGACATGGTGTTGGCCAAAGGCTTTGCCTTGGTGCGGCGCAGTGCCTGGTCAGAGCAACCCGATGCGGATGAACACCCGCAAACCCATGCCATTGTGTTGGGTGACTCCTTGGGCGAAATGCCTTTTTATTACGGTGCGGCCAGCGTGGGTTTGCTGGGCGGTAGTTTCGAGCCTTTTGGTGGTCAAAACCTGATCGAGGCCTGTGCCTGTGCCTGTCCGGTGTTGATGGGCCCACACACTTACAACTTCAAACAAGCCGCTGAATGGGCCTTGAAAGCAGGTGCTGGCC
>JACCDK011125798.1_pt1 | contig 12918 bp, 18 predicted proteins | sample 7445871 | NCBI WGS metagenome assembly JACCDK01 (sample SAMN15323436, study PRJNA562643) | freshwater metagenome | isolation source: river surface water | place: USA:Blue River Watershed | collected 2017-08-15 | reverse complement strand
TCTCCTGACTACTACAACTACAAATATTGTTGGATTCGTGAACTAGACAAATCTAAGATAGAATGGCGAATGACTGTGCTATCAGATATGGTAGAAGATGACGAAGACAGTGAATATGAGTGGATATTACGAGTAGCAAGAAACAATCAGTATGATGGTTTCAAGTTCTACGATGACTTACCGCTGACTAATATGAAAGCTGGCTCCTTGTTGGCAGATATGTTAGCAGACAAGACCATCAACACCGTAGCTCAGATTCGAGAGTTTAGACAAAAGCGAAACGAACCAGTTATCCAGTTTGATGATGGTCGTAGTACAGCAAGTTCCATATTCTCTAAACTAGGTGGCACATCTGTTATGACCAAAACTGGAAGAGTGTGGGCTATGCCTAAACCACAAAAAAGAAAAAATAGTAAAAATAAATGAAAAAAGTACTTGACAAATAGGAAATTTGTGAGATAATAAATATATGGCATGAGTAATCATGTTGTCGTCCTCCTAGATGACCGTCACGGTGTGTGAGAGCACCGTGACACCCTCTCTCACAGGGTTAAATCATTTCAGGAGTAGTCATAACAAAGGAGGTAATAAAATGACAAACACAGAACTTAGCAAGTTCACCAACGTAGGAGATGGTGAATGAATTATACTGAAAAAAAGAAACTTATTAGCGAGATTTTAAACTGCGGTGTAATTGAATTTCCATTACCTGACGATATCATAAAATTCGTAGAATCATATATCAACGACCATCACTGCGGTATCGGTAATATAAAGATCGATAAACTTTGGTTACAGAAGAATCCTACATTCAACCACAATAACTTTTATTTTAATGGTTTGATGGACGGCGCTATCGTAACGAAAAGAATTATAGGGATAAGCAATACAGCGGCTAATAAGACAGAAAAAACTGATGATTATCGTTTGACTCAGGCTATGCGCAGTGCCCTTGTTGATGATTTAATATTGATCAAAAGACAGATGCTGAATGATATTGATGCCTGTCAATTATGTGGAAATTATTTTGATCTAAAATACACACATTTAATCCATTTAGATCATAAAGGACCGCTAGAATTTCGTCATATTAAAGAAGAATTTTTAAGTGTTGGACCTAATCTACAAGTTATGCCAAGAGAATCAAATGATGACGGTTTAACTAAGTTAGTAGATAATGAAGATAGCCGACTATGGGTGGAATTTCACCATTCAAGAGCAAGATTTCAATTATTATGTCAACATTGTAACTTATCGAAAGGTAAAAAATGGGTCATCTAACAATCATGACAGGTGACAGTCCTAGCACAAAGCATTACTATATTTCTGATGGTAAATGTGATAAAGGTAAAGTCAAACAGGCTTTTTACCATGATAGTCATACAGTTGAAATCCATAATCTTGTAGACCTATATGATGTGTTGGAATATGTTAGACAAGATAACCTCAAATATATCATTAGAGGTCATGGTATTGAAACTGATCAATATAAAGTAAGACGGTTAAAGTTCAGTGAAGATCAACAGAACGGTTACTTTTATGAAGAATATACTAGTTGGATTTGCTGTGACTTCGATAGTTATGAGGTACCCGAAAATATTAGCAGAACAAGTCTAGAAGCAATCGAGTGGCTAATTCATAACGAGTTGCCTGTAGAATTTCACAATGCCAGTTATATCTATCAGTGGAGTTCTAGTGCCGGATTAGAATACAATGGTCAACCAGTCAAAGAAGGTACTAATGTTCACTTATTCTTCTGGTTAAATCGAGGTCTTCTAAATGAAGATTATGATAACTGGTTTAGACCTCAGATCATAAAGGGATTTGATGCTAGTACATTTAGAACTGTTACTCCTATTTTTGTGGGTAGCCATATAGTAAAAGACGACCGCATTATTGATATCATTCCTGAATCTGATAAGTTCGGTATTATTGCTAAAGATCAGTATGAAGTAGAGGTACCTGAAATTACCTATAAGCCAAAGGAACCCGTTAATCAGGTATTTGATATGGATTTGAATAACGAAATATTGAATAAATTGCGTGAGATAGGCGCGGTGTATCGTAGAAGTGGTGGATGGATAAAATTGAAACATCCCAGCGAACGAACCTCTGGTGATTGGCATATCAAACCAGATTCACCACAAGTAGTACATCATCATGTAAAAAAATCGATGAGAGTAGATAAATGGATTAAAGAATTTTATGGTGTTGATGTGAAATTCAAATTTCCAAACACCGGTATGAAAAAATACAAATTTTTAGAAAGAAGTATAAAAAATATTTGACAAAACCTGTTTTTGTGTTATACTAAATATTAATGATGAGCAATTCATCATGTGTCTTCGTAGGCGCAAACACTGATTTACAAGTCGGGTAAATCTGTAACTTCAAACCGCACCCTTGCCCCTTCACTGGGGCTTTGGGCTGAAAAGGTACGGTTTGAAGTCGTATCTATTCCGTCATCCATCGAGGTGAGCGCCTACGTAATTATAGAAGCAATAGTGCTTCGGAGCAATTAACTTTAAAAGAAAGACACCGTATGTCAAATACAACACAAGACGCCTTCAACAAGTTGGCAGATTCGCTAGAAATCGATTTGAAATATATAACTACTAGTATTGGCGATATGTCAATCGATACTGTTAGCGCTATTGATAGTTTAGAGAAAACTATCGTAGAACAGTTTGAATTAATTAATGAATCATTGGTAATTCTCAGTCTACCTATGGATATTCGTAGTGAGGCAAGAAAATATTACAGTAAAAAACGCCATATTTCAGTTATTGAATATCTCTATTTGAATAGCCCTGATAAAGAACATTACAAAACTATGTTAGATACAAAGAGAGATGAATTATATAAATTCAGAGAAGAGCATCCAGCGCTAATCTTAAATGGAGTCGTATAAATGAGTCAAGACCAATCACAAGAATCACCAGAAGAAATCCTGAAAAAACTTGTTGCTAGCGGTCTGTCTCCTGAAGTATTCAAGAAAGTTCAACAAGAGCATACTGAGCAACAGAAGAAGACCAAAAAGCAAAAAGAAGAAGAGCGCAAAGAGAAATCTGAAAAGTGGAACAACTTTGTGAAGGCAGAGAAGGTTTTACTTGAAACTGACATGAAGTTTCACCGCGATGCTCAGCCAAGATACTTTCGCAAATTGACTACAACTTCAAAGAATAAAAAGACAGGAGTAGAATATATCAATACTGAAATCAAGTTTTATCCACCTGCTTCTCTAAAAGAAAATTGGATTGAACTAGACAATGACGGCGCACGTAGAATGTTTCGCATCATGGTTGAAGGCGGTGAAATCAATGTGGTCAACGATGATACCGGAGAATTTGTAAGCAATACATATCAACCACGAGTGTTTGATAAACTAACAAATACCTTAAAAGAGGTAGATGAAAAGACCTATAATCTACTAGACCTATCAGATAGAATATTCCCACAAGAAGTTACAGAAGCAGAATGCCCAATCGTTATCAAAGCAATGATGTACTCACTAAGTGGCAATACTATCACGTGGAATGAAGAACTAAAGCAGTGGGACTGTGATAAGCCAGAGAACTTAGAATGGCTAGAAAAGTGGATTTATGGCACTGTTTACGCTGATATCGGAAATAGTATGGCATCATTCCCAGTTTGGTTCGGTAGTGGCAAAGTAGCTAAGAACGCGGTTGCTGATGGAATCATTCCACAAATACTGGGTAAAGAAGCATGTTTCACAGGAACATGGGATTTGTTTCACGGTAACTTCGACGGTTACAAGTTGGGCAAAGTCTTTATGTTCATGGACGAAATTCCAGAAAAAGGCAGTTGGTCTACAATCAAGAACTGGACAGGTAGTACAGATAGCTATGTGAAACAAAAGTACGGTAGTGAGTTTCAGATTGAAAACACTATTCGCTACGCTATCGGCACTAACAGCGATACTTACCCTCTACCAGTAGAAGATGGTCCACAAATGATGCGCGTATCCCCTATCAAAACTGTCAAAACATCGACAGCCGCTGAAAATGTCTACAAGATGATCGATCAAGAGTATGGCGTAGGTGGCTGTAGACTAATGCTAAAAGAACACGATAGCACTCTTGATGTTGACATAATGACAGATTTTGAGGTAGGTGATGCCTTAATGCGTGACAAGTTACACTCAACTTGGGCTGGTCGTGATGCGGCGCAAGTATTCCTAAACTACTTACACAAAACTTACAAAAGTGAGAGTGGCAGTTACTCCTTACCGCCACTCAGAGGTCAAGATTGGCAAGAGATTATGGAAGCAAAAGCGCCATCAGTTAACCAACTTGTAGAATATATCATTGAAGAGGGTATCGAAGCTATTTCTAGCACTGAGGCATTTGAACTTTACAAGGTGCTACAACAGTCTCGTAGTGGTGGGCAAAGTACCTACAATATGACCCAAAACGGTTTTGCTCAACGGTTTAAGACGCTTATTTGTGAGCGTGGATACCATCAGCACCGTAAGGTTATTATTGGAGATAAGTCCCAAGTTACCATGTATACCAAGGAACTGGACTTCAATTTCAACTCATACGAAGAGAATATTGACGACTATATCGTAGAAAAGAAGATGGGAAATGGATTACAAGCAACTACCTATCGAACCTTAAAACACGGTATAAACAAGAAGCCAGAGACACACACAGATATCAAGAGATTTCTAAATCGAATGAAATGATGTGAAAATCATGAAAATCACAAAATGCCCCATTATGGGGCATTTTTCATGACGGGTTGACAGGTTCAAGGGTCAAAAAAGTCTACAGAAAATATTATTTTTTTTAATTTTTCTTACCGTCCGTTTTTCAGAAAAACCCGTCAACCCGTCAACCCGTCATGAAACAATTACAAAACCTAAAAAAGATGCGTTTTTGATAGCTCCAGAGCACTTTTTCGTGAAACATTTTCATGACGGGTTTTTGACGGGTTGACGGGTTTGATGAGCAACACCTGAAAAACTTTCAGAATATTTCATTCGTCATTTGCCAATGATAAATACCCATGTAAAACGAAATTGCCATTTCGGTTTTATGTTTCTAAAAAATGGTCGTTGTCTGACATAAAAGTGACTTTACTTGAGGTTCTTACCTTTTAGTTTTGGTGAAACACTAAAATCACCCTGATGTTGAAAAGACGTTAGTTTCTGACATTATGTAACAATTTGTTGCGCATAGTAGATAGTCTCAAGTAATCGGTAGCAAATGTTCCTGTAGGTTGATTTTTAGTCTGCTACCATTTTCATAAGTTAGGAAACCCCCTAGATTAAAGCCCTAGGGGGTTTTTCTTTTTATAGATTATCTATTATGAATAAATAAAGATATCACAACAGGATGAACAAATGAAACTACAATTTACTGACCAAATGTTACTCAACATGATTCTTAGAGATATCAAGAATACCAAGCCTAAATTCGTTGCTAAATTAGTTAAACGATTTGGTAGATTGACATCACAAGAAACAACTAGAGTAACCTACGACAAAATCAATCCAGCAACTGGTGAACCTATGTACACTGACCACGTAGTGCTAACATATGAACGAGCCACAGTAACTACTACAAAGTATGGTAGAGTGCTTAAAGTTGTTAAGAATAAGCCAGTAAAAGAGACAGCTAAGCAAGTTAAACCACCCGTTGTTATTGTCAAAAAGAAAAGAGTATTTACAAAATGAGTATCAGAAAAGGTAGCCGTAGATGGTGGAGAATCACTGAAGAGGGCACCATTGAGCGCAGAACAGTTCGACCAGAACAACCAGACCCTATCGCCAAACACGGTGAGCGAGTCTGGTCACGTGGTATTGGTCCAGTAGATAGTAGCGCTGATAGAAGTTATTGGCAAAGTAGCTTGCGTGGTGTGCCTAAGACTGCTGAACACCGTGAAAAGATGCGCTTAGCTAAGTTAGGCAAGCCAAAGACTGAACAACAAAAGGCAAGGATGCGAGCTACACACTTAGCTAGAACTGCCCAAATACATGCTATTCAACAGGAATTAAATTGTGAATGGCACGAAGCATGTAAGGTATTGAAAGTGCGTAAAAATGCCGGATGATGAATTATCAGAACAACCAGAACTAAGCCCACGTGGCAAGGAACTGTTTGATTGGCTAAAAGAAGCTAGACAACAAGGTGACGATATTACTGTTGAGCGATTACGCAAACAGATGAGTGACATCAATGAGCACTATGATAGATTATATAGAAATAGAGAAGACAAATGAACCAAACCCAACACAGATACAAACTAGTAACCGCACAAGATGGTATCGTATGGTTATCCTTACAGCCATGTATTGAAGACTTAAAAGAACGCTTTGACAAGACTCAAGAGCCACATATCCGTGAAGCCATTTACGCCGCTAGAACCCTGTTAGAAGCGTTTGTGTTAGAAGCCAAACAAGTTCCAGCCTTACTAAAGAAAAAAGATGAAAACCCTAATTGATAGACCAGATACTACCCTAATCAAGAACTTTGATAAAATGGTAGCAGAACTTTCAAAGTATATGAACGAGTGGGAGATCGACCGTTGTGTTGATTTCATGGATTCAATCTCTGACTCTCGTTGGGACATTAACCCTACCGTTGACGAGTGTGCCAGTCAGCTAAAAATCATTCTAGGTGCCGAGCGTTACCAACAGATTAAACTAGAATGGGCTAAAGCTAATCAACACTTGCTAAACGATGGGCGGACAAAGTTCATTCACAAAGTGACAAATATCGCATATGATGGATTAGACCCCCAAGACAATCCCGATGATTACCATCATATAAAGGCATAAATGTTAGCAATCGTTCTTACCGCAAATCGTCGATCAACTGCTAAAACTAATAGAGATATTGGTAAATGGTTAGTTAGAATCTGTCGTCGTGCTACTCCTAGAGATACTGGCAACTTATCTCGTGGATGGTATTTGCGCAAAAGTACCTCGACTGTTATAGAAGTGCGCAACGATGTGTACTACGGTTATTGGGTAGAAGAGGGCAACACTCGTGGAGCACCTGCGCAACAGTTTATGGAAGCGGCACTAGATGAACTAGAATCTACCTTCAAGAGTTTATACACTGACTATGATGTTGAATTAGTCAAAGAAGAAGAGTAAACGATATTCAAACAGATTATTCAAACAATAAGAGTAAATAAAGATATGGATTATCACGAACAAGAGTTAGAGCGCCGTAGACAGGCTGCTAAAGAAAATGCGCTGCGAGTAGCGTTCCCCCACCGATATAAGGAATCTCATGACATATCAACCAAAAATGTGGAAGCTAAACCCAAAGCCCGCAAGTCAAAAGCCGCAGACAAGTCTGTATTCATTGAGCAGCCAACAGTCGCAGTCGCCAGTTATGAAGAACCACTCAGTGTTCAATCTAGCGATCATAGCTCAGATGGTGATAGAAGAGGTCAATGAACTAGACGGTGATAATCAATATATGCCACGTGAGAAGTTAGAGTTGACTTATCATCTAACACACTATTTCTTAGGCATGGCATATGACGAATATTATCAAACGGATGTAGACACTGTTTTCTTAGCGGTACTACAATTATCAATAGATGAAGATGGAGAATTAGATGAGTGAACAACAACCAAAGAAAAAGAACGGTGGTGCTAGAGCCGGAGCAGGACGCAAAAAGGGCGGCACTAACAAAATCAGTGGCAGTTCTATTATTGCCGCACTAGAGAAATCAACTGGCAAAGCATACGAAGAACAGTTAGCAGAAAACTATATGAACGCTATTGCTGATAACGATAAGTCCATGATTGCTAAGTATGACCAAATGTTCTTGAACAAAGTAGTTGCTGATAAAGCAGAGATGGACATTACATCGGCTGGTGGAGCCATACAAACAGTATTCAACTTTGGTCATCAAGAGTTACCAGAGTGGGGCGGATTGCCTATCACTACGTTGAAAAAATGAACGCAGTAGATATTACCCTTTACGGCGAACAGCGCACTGTCTTACATGATTGGCTTATGACTGATAAGCACTGTATGGACATTGTGCCTGTTGGTAGTGGTAAAACATTCTTAGCATCTATTGCGTTACCCATATTTGCTAACAATGATATCTATCATAAGGGTAAAGATATTATCTATTCGGCTCCTACTCGTGAAATGATCAAGACCCTAATATGGGAACCGTTGAAACAATCTTGTCGCAACTATTTCGCTATTGCTGACAAAGATATCAACAATTCGGATATGACGATCAGATTTCCTAACGGTGTGTATATTCGTTGTAAGAGTGCTGAACAAAAAGAAAATCTGCGTGGTATCAACGCTGGTGTATGGATTGCTGACGAAGCGGCATTGTATAGTGAAGAATCACTCTTAGAAATCACTAACCGATTACGCCCTCGTGTTGGTCAACCTGATAGTGAAGGTAGATTTATTGTTATTAGTACTCCTAATGGCGCTAATGCTCTCTACACCTTGTACAACAATGCGCTAAAGTTACCAGATAAATGGATCGTGCGTCACCTAACATACGATCAAATGCGCAGTGGTAATAAGCAGTTCATTGAAACACAACGACAAATCTTATCGCCACTAAAGTTCGCAAAAGATTATCAGTGTGTTTGGGAATCGGTTGAAGATAAGTTCTTTATGGCATGGAATAGAGCCATGTGTGTAGAAGAAACCGTAGATACTGGTGGAGACTTATATACATTTCACGACTTCAACATGAAGACCATGTGTGCCATTGTTGCTCGTGTAACTAACCCTAACAAACTAAACGGCACTATTGAAGTGCTGAAAACATACGCTATTCACAACTATAGTACCGAAGATATTGCTAGACGTATTCGTGAAGATTATCCACAGCGTAACATCTATGCTATTATCGACGCTACTGGTGCGCACAATAACCGTAGTACAACATCACAGTTTGGTATCACCGACAAAACAATCTTAGAGAAATATGGTTTCACTATTATCAATCTTAGTAAAGCGAACCCGCTGATCAAAGATACTGACAATAGTTCAAACGCTTTTATAGCTCGTGGTGGTCTAAAAGTGCCATCTACGGAATCTAAACTGTTAGAAGCACTAGACAACTATCACTACGAAGATGCCTCACGTGTTAAGCTAGTGAAATACCCTGAGCCACAGTTCTCACACATTGACGCTCTTGGCGACTGTTTACGCTATGGTATCAATCACCTATTCCCAATTACTCACAACGATACACCAGTGCCTGATTATCAAACTGTACTTAATGTCGGCACCAAAGTTCCCGGACATCAGTATCGCAAGCAAGGTATCTACGGTTATGGTACGCCTACTATGGAAGAATTGTTAGGCGGTGAATACGATGGTAACAATGATTTCTCAAATAGTGTTAGCTGGGATTGATAAGATAAATAAAGAATAAGGAATAATTCCCAATGAAGAAAAGCACCCTGCTTAATAAGAACTCTTTGTACACGGCTATTGAACCGTCTATGAATATGTACCAGTTAGCCTATTTTGGCAACGAAACATTCAAACGGGCCTGCCGTAAAAAGCGTCCAAGCGAAGACGCCATTATTTACAATGATGTGATTCAGCACACATCAGTAGCGCCTATTTGCCGCTATGTTGTTGACACTATTAATGATGTTGTATTCGAACCCGGCGTCAAGCGTGAAGTCCTATTCGCTAGTGAAATGGGCACAATGTTGCCAAATGAAGGTCAAGATTGGGCAGAGCTATTTGAACTAGATGCTGACTTAACTAACACATCATTGAATGGCGTTATGGAAAACATTGGTGATTTGACAAGTATTTTTGGCTTCTGCTGGGTATTTGTAGATATGCCAACCGCGCAGGTAGGATATGAATCGTCACTCCGTCCATATGTAGTCCCTGTATCACCACTCAACGTATGGGATTGGGAATTCACAGAAGTTCGTGGCGTACAGATTCCTGAATATGTTAAAGTGCTAGAGCGTGAAGAAACTGATTGCTATTATTTCAAAGTATACTATCTTGGAACAAAGTCAACACCATCGTATTGGGAAACATACGAAGTAGAAAAAGGTGGTGATGCGAACGAAGATATCATGCCACTAGCGACTGGCACGTTCCCACTAGGCATGTCAATTCCCGGCTTCATCGCATACACTAAACGTGACCCACGCCGATTTGAATTAGGCATTTCAGATATTGATATCGCAACTGATACACAACGTGAAGTGTACAAGTTGGAATGTGAGGCTTATTCCTCAATTCAATTTGCTCGTACACTAATCAGAGCAGAGCCTGGCATTAAGATTCCAGCACAAGCAGGTTCAGTTGTCAGAGCATCAAAAGATCAAGTAGAAGCTATTCCAGTTGACCAGCAAGATGTAGATGTTATTACACAAAAGCAAAACGATTTATTAACTACTCTACAGAACCTTACTGGTTTAGGTGGTTTGACAAAACAATCACAAAGTGTCCAAAGTGGTGTATCTATCATTGAAGAACGCCGTCAACTACATCGCACAGCTAAGGCTAAAGCCAGACTAATGGAAGTGTGTGAAGAACAGATTTGGACATTTGCTAGTCGTTTCATGGGAGTTCGTTGGGCAGGTGAAGTTGCGTATGGTACTGACTATGAACAACATGATAGTCGCTATCGTATCGCACTAATGAAAGAAGCTAAGCAATTATTACCAGAGAATCCTATCATCAACGGTATGATTCTAAAAGAGTTGATTGGCTTGATGGCACCAGCACATGAGCAACAAGAGTACTTAGAAGCTATTTCAGCGTTACAAGACCCTACAGTACAGATGTTACAACAAGAAGAAGTTGGTGAAGTATACTCTCGTGATATTGGCGATCAAGTGCCAGATGACGGTGAAGAAGATGAGGACAGTAAAACAGATATGGAAGACAATGCCCAAGAGGGCGGTGGCTACTCTATCAACAACACTGGTCAATCGTACACTACGGGTGAAGCTATTGTAGCTGGTATCGGCTTTGTGGGCGGCGGTAGATAACAGTAGATAACAAAAAAGGAGCTTATTGCTCCTTTTGTTCTTTTTGTTCTTCTTGAGATTTATCTTTGAGATATGAGGTGATTAGATACAACACACCTAACACTACCAGTGCCGGACCAATACCAGCACCTCCACCTGCGGGAGTAGGTGAGCATACTGTATTGGCACCAACAGGGCGACAGGTGAGGGATTGTGAGTTAGCGTGAGTGATGGTGAATGCTAGGATGGTGGCTGTGATGAGGGATTTCATTTCTGACTCCATTTGTTTAAAGAATACTGATAGTATAACAGGCCGTCAACTTTAAGTCAAGTACAGCAAAAGTATTCATTTTATCTATTGTAGATAAATAATATGGTGAGCAATCACTAACTTCGGTGGCACCGTTATCGCCAGAAAGCAATCAAAAATGGACGAAAATATCGTTAACACAATCGCTGACAGTGCTCAGCAACAAGTAAATCAATCAATGGATGGTTCTCAAAGTCAAGACCAAACTCAACAACAAGTAAACCCAGCACAAATTCGTAAGAGTACTCAACAATCAATGTTGAAAGCGGCATCAAACGCTACTGGCATGGAATTTCAATCAATGGAAGACCTACTCTCTACGATGGCTCGTATGAACCAGCAACTACAACAGTTACAAAGTTCACAACAACAAAGTCAACCACAATCTCAACAACAAGATGACGGTGGCAAAAAGCGAGTAACAGGCAATGACCTACAAGACCAAATCTTAGCAATGAAGCAAGAGATGGAAGCTAAGGAAAAGCGCCTACGTGAAAAAGAACTAAACGACAATATTCGTATGGCAATGGGTGATCGTTTCGACGGTGATCTTATTGACTATACAATCAACAAAGTTCGTGAAGGCTTAGTTGAACAAGATGGTGAATTCATCGTTGTTGATTCAAAGAATCGTCAGCGTTATACACAAGACGGCAACCCAATGACTGTTCGTGACCTAATCGAAGAGTTGGCACGTAACAATCCTAAATTACTACGTCAACCACCACAACAAGGTGGTAGCGGCTTACGTCCGCAGAGTGGCTTTGATGGCGCACCGGGCGATGGTGAGTTTGTACCAGATTACACTAAAGACCCAGCGGCTTTTGCTAGTTGGGCAAGCAAGCGTGGTCTAGGTAAGGGTACTGGTTTGAAAGGCGTTACAGCGTCAGTCTATAACTCTACTAACATTGTTAAGAAGTTCTAATCATAAAGGACCCTCTGAGGGTCCTTTTCTTTTTAATATTTCTCTTTTATCCAAGTATGTCGTTTATGTAGTTTGCGCTCTCCAGATGCGCAAAGACACGCTTTAGCATAGTCAAACTTTAACGGGTGTTGTCGCATTTCCTTAGCCCCTAAAAAGGTAGTAACTTCGCCAGTATCCACATTAGTAGCAGTAAATTTCCATTTCAGCATCTTTTCTTTGTGCGCCGCAATAGCAGTAACGCTGTTTCTTGCTTCTTTTCTCTTCTTCTCCCAAACAATGTTTCTTCTTAGAATATTGATAGTATCGTTACCATATGCCGCAACGTTTGTAAGAACATGCCCAATGGATGTTAGGGTTTCGATCAAGAATGCCTCATGGGCTAATGCCTCTTCCTCCGTTTCAAATCTAGACATTATTTCAACGCTATAACCAACCGTATCAACTACCTTTTTCCATTCCTGATTTCTGATTCTTTTATTAGTGGCTCTGTTATTTGATCCCTCTCCAACATAAAATGGCTTATTGTTGTCTTTTCTATAGTGTATGTAAGTATAGTATTTCATTGTGTTATTTCGGTAATTTTTGTAAAAATAGTTAATAAAGATAAATAGTAACATAGATTACCTATTTTGTCAAGTGGTAAATCTTCAAATTTCGGTGGCACCGTATTAGCCAACAAACTCGATGACTACGTAAAGTCAATTC
>JACCDK010938661.1_pt1 | contig 12918 bp, 10 predicted proteins | sample 7445871 | NCBI WGS metagenome assembly JACCDK01 (sample SAMN15323436, study PRJNA562643) | freshwater metagenome | isolation source: river surface water | place: USA:Blue River Watershed | collected 2017-08-15 | reverse complement strand
GCTTTTGCTGGGTCATTGAATCCACCGAAGTCAGGTGGCTCTGTAACGTACTTGACATCAACTGTTGCATTCTTATCTGTAGCCTTCACACCTGCAACGAAACCTGCTTCAAACTTCTGAAGCAATGGAATACGTACGCCACCGATGTAACCGATCTGACCTGTCACTGATGCAAGTGCAGCAGCAACGCCAGCTAGGTATGAACCTTGTTCTTCAGCAAATACGAGTGAAGAAACGTTAGGTAGTGCAACTGATGAATCATCAACGATTGCAAATTGTGTCTTTGGATAATCAGTTGCAACCTTCTTAAGTGGTCCTGCATAGAGGAATCCAACTGCGATCACGGGGTTGTAACCAGCTTTTGCAAGAAGACGAAGTTTGTCTTCGCGCTCTGAATCTGTTCCTTGTGTAACTGTTACTTCTTTAACAGTTGCACCTAAAGCCTTTTTAGCTCTATCGAGACCGGCTGCAGCTGAGTCATTAAATGACTTGTCGCCACGTCCACCGATGTCATAGGCAATTGCTGCCTTTACTTTGGTTGCTGCGTTAGCAGTTGGAGCAACAAGTGCACCAGCTGCAAGAGTTGCAGCTGCGACGAGTGCCGCAATGCGAATTGACTTCTTCAATTTTCCTCCAAGGAGTCTTAGATATATGCAAAACACATATAGCCAAGGGGGGTTGTCGTTAGTGGCGAGCCTAGTATTTCCGTGGCCAGAAACCCAAAATTTAATGATGCGCCGTTATGTGAAAAGAAATAATTCTCTAAACTCTCAACCTTTAGTTGAAACTCTAAATCTAGCTACCGCACCAAACCTAAGTTGGAGTACGTCTTAGAAAGGGTTGTGGATGCTACTTCGCGCGCCTTTGCAGCCCCAGTAGAGAGCATTGCGAGCAGATGGGATTCATCGGAAAGCAGCTCTAAGGTTTTTTCACGTATCGGTGTGAGGTACTCAACGACCACATCTGCGACCTCACCTTTGAGATCGCCATATCCCTTGCCTGCAAAGTGATTTTCTAAATCTGAGATTTTTTGTCCAGAAAGCGCACTGTGAATCGTGAGTAAATTACTCACACCAGGTTTTTCTTTTTCATCAAATTTAATTTCCCGGCCTGCATCTGTAACGGCAGATTTAATCTTCTTCGAATTCACTTCAGGTGTGTCAAGAATTTCAATTAATCCTGCAACAGAATCTGCAGATTTGCTCATTTTTGCAGTTGGATTTTGTAAGTCATAAATCTTTGCACCGTGCTTAAGGATAAATCCTGATGGGATATTAAATGTTGCCCCATATCGAGAGTTGAATCTTTCTGCTAAATCTCGGGTCAGTTCGATGTGTTGCCTTTGATCTTCGCCCACTGGTACTAAATCCGCTTGATACAACAAGATGTCAGCAGCCATCAGCATGGGATAAGTGAAAACTCCCACTTTCGTAGAGTCAGACCCACCCTTTGCTGCACGATCCTTAAATTGAGTCATTCGGCTTGCTTCTCCGAAACCTGTAATGCACTCCATTACCCATGCCAGCTGATTATGTTCTGGGACGTGTGATTGCACAAAGAGTGTAGATTTTTCAGGAGATATTCCGAGTGCTAACAATTGAGCCGCAGATACCAGAGTGCGCTTACGCATAAGTGCTGGATCAGTTTCAACCGTCAAAGCATGCAGATCAACAATGCAATAAAAAGCATCATGCCCATCTTGGAGTTCTACCCACTGTTTTACCGCTCCCAGGTAATTTCCAAGATGAAAAGAGTCACTTGTTGGCTGAATGCCTGAAAGAACTCGCTTGGTACTCATGGAGTTAATTCTCGCATGAACTAGGCGTTTCGAGAGATCAATAACTGACCTGCTCGCTTACCTTCTAGTGTCAAAACGGTGATTCTCAATCCATTGATGCTTACAACATCATTAATCACTGGGATGCGGCCAAGTACATGCATGACAAATCCACTTGCAGTTTCATACGGACCTTCAGGAATGTCGAGTCCAGTTTGCTCTCTCAAATCCTCAATTGAAATTAATCCATCTACTTCAAAATCTCCAGTACGAGATTCGACCTGAACTTCCATGTCATCAGAGTCGTATTCGTCGCGAATGTCACCAATTAAGCATTCGACTAAATCTTCCATAGTGATAATTCCGTCTGTGCCACCGTATTCATCTAAGACGATTGCAAGATGTTGTCTTTGATTTCGCATCTCAGTTAATGCAGGCAAAACTCCCTTTGTGCCTGGCAAAAACATAATGTTTCGTACAAGTTCTTGAACCTTGCCACCGGTTGAAACCAATGAAGTATCAAGCAAATCTCGTACGTGAATAAAGCCAATCACCTCGTCAGTGGATCCGCGAACAACTGGATATCGCGAGTGCGCTTTATCGACTGCGAGCGCTATAGCTTTAGAAACAGTCAAGGAAGCATCCATAAAATCAACTTCCGTACGCGGAACCATCAATTCATGAATTTGTCGCTCTGAAGCGTTAAAAACTTCTTCAACAATATCTCGCTCTTCGTCAGTCAAGGCAGCGTGGCCTGCGACTAAATCTAATAATTCTTCTTCAGACATCGCCGTGCGTTGTTCTTTTGGATCAACACCGAAGATTCGCACTACAAGATCGGTCGAATGTGAAAGCAGCCAAATGATTGGCCTAAAGAGCGTTGCGACGGTATCAATAATGGGAGCAGATGCAAGCGAAATTTGTTCGGTACGAAATAGTGCAAGTCGTTTTGGTACTAATTCTCCGAATACCAACGAGAAATATGCGATCACTAATGTCACGCCAATTAATGACGCAACAGGGCTCAAGGTTTCATTGATTCCTAATCCTTCTAACCACGGTATGACGTACTCACCTAATTTTTCGGCACCAAGTGCTGCAGACAAGAATCCACAGACAGTAACTCCAACTTGCGCAGCCGCAAGAAAGCGATTGGGATTTTCTGCAAGAGATGCGACCCGACGGCCTCGTTTACCCCGTGTAGCTATTTGCCTAATCTGGCTTTCTCGTAAGGAGATCAGGGCAATTTCAGCAGCAACGAATAGAGATCCGAGAAGAATGAGAGCTGTGACTGTTGCTAACGCCGCGATTAGTCCGCCGAACGAGTGGGGCTCCATAAGGGTGCTAACTCTACAGGAATCATGATTGTGGCTACCTAGTAAATACCTTAACCTTGGCTGCGTTGAGCCCAACCGGACTCATCACCTTCATCCTCGGACCGTCGGGCACGTACCTGCCCGGAGAAGGAGAAATTTCTCATGGCTACAGTTGTATTTGAAAATGCTTCACGTGTTTATCCCGGATCAACTACACCGGCAGTTAATAAGTTAAATCTAGAAGTTAAAGATGGTGAGTTCTTAGTACTCGTCGGCCCATCTGGTTGCGGAAAATCAACTTCACTTCGAATGCTTGCAGGACTTGAGGAAGTTGATAGCGGCCGTATCTTAATTGGTGACAAAGATGTCACACATGTTGCGCCAAAAGATCGTGACATTGCAATGGTTTTTCAATCATATGCACTTTATCCTCACATGAGTGTTGCAGAAAATATGGGTTTCGCTTTAAAGATTGCAGGCACCCCTAAAGAAGAACGTGACCGTAGAGTTTTAGAAGCAGCAAAGTTGCTAGACCTTGAAGCGTTCTTAGATCGCAAACCGAAAGCACTTTCAGGTGGTCAACGTCAACGCGTTGCAATGGGACGTGCAATTGTTCGCGAACCACAGGTATTTCTCATGGACGAACCGCTATCAAATCTTGATGCAAAATTGCGCGTGGCAACTCGTACACAAATTGCTGCCCTTCAACGCCGACTTGGAATCACCACGGTATACGTGACTCATGATCAAGTTGAAGCTATGACGATGGGTGATCGTGTTGCAGTACTCAAAGATGGCGTTCTTCAACAAGTGGACACACCTCGTAATTTGTATGACAACCCTGCAAATGCATTTGTTGCAGGGTTCATAGGTTCTCCTGCAATGAATTTGTTGAAAACTTCAGTCAGCGGTGGCAAAGCGCAGCTCGGCAAACTCTCAGTTGATGTACCTGCAAGCGCCGGTTCATCAGTAATTATTGGAATTCGCCCTGAAGGTTTTATTCCTTCCACTGATGGGTTCGCAGTTAATGTGGAGGTAGTGGAAGAACTTGGTGCAGATGCTTTTGTTTACGGACAGCCTGCGGACTCAAATATTTCTTTTGCGCAAGCAACCGAAGATGGTGCACAAATTATCGTGCGCTGGGATCCAAAGACTCCGCCAAAGCCAGGTGACATAATTACCGTCAGCGCTGATGCATCATCAATTCATCTCTTCAATGCACAATCAGGCGAAAGACTGAAGTAAATTGATTTCTTCACCACTTGCAAATGTTTGTGGTGAATCTGGAAGTCCTTTCAGGACATGAACTTTTGCACGGCCTTGTACTCGCCATTTATCGGTGAGCACAAGCGCTGTGTCTTCATCAATACCAAGTAAGTACGAGCCTTTATCGCTACGTAATGCGATGGATGCAATTCGATCCGGCACCCATCCTAAGAACTTGTCATAGTGTGGAATGACTTCGATATTTGCAATCAATCCCAATCCACTCTGGACGTGTGATTTTCTTATTCCCACAATTTTTGACCCGAAGGCCATGGCACCTGCAGAACAGCCGGCGAGAGAAGTTCCTGATTCAAACTCTTGTTTTATTTTGTTCCACAATGGTGTTTCACCAAACACTTCTGAGATGTATCCAGGATCCCCACCTGAAAAATAGATGAGACCAGCATTTGAAAGCTGATTTATGTACTGCTCATTAAAGGCATCTTCTCTCTTTAAGATTGGTAAAAAATGGCACTGAGCATTTAAACGTTCTGCTTGCGCCGCTCCGCGAGCTTTCCAAAATTCAATGCGGTCATCGCTTTCTTGTCCGGCACCTGTAGGAATTTGTACGAATGTATTTGATTTGCCACGAGAAATACCAACTTGCAGAAGATCTGATTCGATCTCCTGCATCTGAGTTAAATACTCCCCTGAGCCAACTAGTGCTAACGCACCTCGCTCAGAATTCATGGTTTCTTAAGCCATAACCTTCTTGAGGTTTTCATCAATCGAATTCAAGAACTCTTGAGTCGTTTGCCATGGTGCATCCGGAGCAATTAAAAGAGATAAATCTTTTGTCATTTTTCCTTGTTCGACAGTTTGAATGCAGACCTGTTCGAGAGTCTCACAAAATTTCGCAAGTTCCTTGTTGTTATCAAGTTTTGCACGATGTGCGAGGCCACGCGTCCATGCAAAAATCGATGCAATTGGATTAGTTGAAGTGGCCTTTCCAGCCTGGTGATCACGATAGTGACGGGTAACAGTCCCGTGTGCAGCTTCAGACTCAACAACTTTTCCATCTGGTGTCATCAACACAGAAGTCATTAATCCGAGTGAACCATAACCTTGCGCCACAGTGTCAGATTGAACGTCGCCGTCATAGTTCTTACAAGCCCAGACGTATCCACCTTCCATTCGAAGTGACATGGCGACCATGTCATCAATGAGACGGTGTTCGTACCAAATTCCTGCAGCATCAAAGGCTGATTTGAATTCAGCTTGATAAATCTCCTCGAAAATATCTTTAAAGCGACCATCGTATGCTTTAAGAATTGTGTTCTTTGTTGAGAGATACACCGGATATTTTCTATTTAATCCATAGTTCAATGAAGCACGAGCAAAATCACGAATAGAGTCATCAAGGTTGTACATACCCATTGCAACGCCAGCTGCTGGAAAATCAAAGACATTAAACTCCATTGGCGCCGAGCCATCTTCAGGCACGAATGAGAGTGTGAGCTTTCCTGGACCAGGTACTTTGAAATCAGTCGCTTTGTATTGATCTCCGAATGCGTGACGGCCAATAACAATTGGTTTAGTCCAATGTGGAACCAATCGAGGAACATTGCTGATGATGATTGGTTCGCGGAAAATTACGCCACCTAAAATGTTTCGAATTGTTCCATTTGGTGACTTCCACATCTTTTTAAGGCCAAATTCTTCGACACGGGCTTCATCGGGAGTAATTGTTGCGCACTTGATACCGACACCATGTTTTTGAATAGCGCGGGCAGCATCAATTGTTATCTGATCGTCAGTCTCATCGCGCTTTTCGATTCCAAGATCGTAATATTCAAGATTTACATCTAAATAAGGAAGAATCAGTGAGTCTTTAATGAATTGCCAAATTATGCGAGTCATTTCATCGCCATCTAGTTCGACGACCGTGCCTTCAACTTTGATCTTCGCCATGCTCTTTCGCTCCCTTTAGAGTGTCTGTACGTCTGCTTGTTTTGCACGAACTGCTTCTGCAGCAATTTTTAGAGCTTCTAATTCGGAATCAGTAAGTTTAGTTTCTACGACTTTTTTAATTCCTTGTCGGCCAATTTGGGCTTCAACTCCGAGGTACACACCAGTGATTCCGTACTCGCCATCGACCCATGCACACACGGGCATAGTTGCTCCTGAATCTTCGATTACTGCTCTAGCCATACGAGCTGCTGCGGCAGATGGTGCGTAATACGCAGAGCCAGTTTTAAGTAGTGCAACAACTTCTGCGCCGCCATTGCGTGTGCGATCAACGAGTTCGTCGATTTCTGCCTGTGACAACTTTTCGCTCAGTGCTACACCGTTAACAGTGCAGCGACTTGGTACTGGAACCATCGTTTCGCCGTGCGAACCAAGAGTAAGAGTGTTCACTGACGAGACTGGAACGTTAAGTTTTTCTGCAACAAAGTGCGTAAAGCGGGCTGTATCAAGCATGCCTGCTTGACCCATCACACGGTTGTGAGGAAAGGCGGTTGCAATTTGTGTCAGTGCAGTCATTTCATCGAGTGGATTTGAAACCACGATGATTACTGCATTCGGTGAATGCTTTGCAATATTTTCAGCTACTCCGCGAACAATTCCTGCGTTTACTCCAATGAGATCCATTCGGCTCATGCCTGGTTTACGGGGCAAACCAGCGGTAATAACAACCACATCTGAATTCGCGGTAGCTTCATATCCGACACCATCGGCACTTGTTGTTGCCCCAATAATTTTTGTTTCAAATCCTTCAATTGATCGAGATTGATTCATATCTAAAGCCAAACCTTCTGGCTTGCCTTCGAGAATGTCCGTTAGAACTACTGTGTCAAAAATATTGTATTCAGCTAATCGCATTGCAGTTGTTGAACCATAAAAACCTGCACCGACGACGGTTACTTTGCCTGCCATGGACTGCATCTCTCTTTCGACAATCGGATTTAAATATGCCTTGATATCAAGATAACTCTACAACCCGTGTGGCAGTGAAATTGCCAAGATGAATAGCCCCGCTGCTATTGCCACCGGAAAATAGAACTCAATCGTGCGTAAATGCCGAGATGGAAATGCAATGCCTAAAGTACCGAGAGCAATCAGAAGTGATCCGGACCTCACAAAACTTAAGGTCCCTAAAACTATGCCCAGTGCCACTAATGAATAGCTAGCAACTTTAATTATGCGCGAATCTAAGAACACGCGTCCACAACATTCGTAACAAGCATTGCACGGGTCATTGGTCCAACACCGCCGGGCATTGGTGCAACGAAACCGGCTTTTTCCATTACATCTGGATGGACATCGCCTAGCAATCCTGCTTCTGTGCGCGAAATTCCAACGTCAATTACTGCTGCACCTTCCTTAATCATTGATGCATTAAGGAAATGTGCCTGTCCAATTGCAGCAATCACAATGTCAGCGTTACGAGTATGCAAAGCCAGATCTTTGGTCCCAGTATGAGTCAAAGTGACTGTTGCATTTTCTTGTTTGCGTGTGAGCAATAAACCGAGTGGTCGACCTACTGTCAGACCTCTTCCGATAACGGTAACTTCGGCGCCTTTTAGTGCAACTTTGTAATGCTGCAAGAGTGCAACGATTCCACGAGGTGTGCAAGGTAGAGGCGCGTCATAACCAGCAACAAGCCTGCCAAGATTCATGGGATGTAATCCATCCGCATCTTTGGATGGATCAATGGCTTCTAAAATTACTTGTGGGTCAATTCCTTTTGGCATCGGAAGTTGCACAATATAACCAGTACATTCCTTTGCATTATTGAGATCCTTAATAGCAGCCAATACATCAGCTTGAGATGCGCTTTCAGGCAGATCTACTCGAATCGAATTAACGCCAACTTCATGACAATCTCGGTGTTTACCGCCGACGTATGAGTGAGAACCTGGATCATCACCAACTAAAACTGTTCCGAGTCCCGGCGTAATTCCTTTTTTCTTTAGTTCGGACACTCTGACTGCGAGATCTTTTTTAATTGATGCGGCTAATGCCTTGCCATCGAGAATAGTTGCGGTCATGTCCCTATCTTATTGAAGATTTAAGCGTGAGAGAAATGCCGAGTACCGGTGAAATACAAGGTTATTCCAGCCTCGTTTGCTGCAGCAATTACTTCTTCATCGCGCACACTTCCACCAGGTGAAACAACTGCCTTTACACCTGCTGAGATAAGCACTTGTAATCCATCAGCAAATGGAAAAAATGCATCACTGGATGCAACGCTGCCAGCGGCTCGTTTTCCTGCACGTTTTACGGCGAGCTCGGCGCTGTCAACGCGATTGACTTGTCCCATACCAACACCGACGCTTGCGCCATTTTTTGCAAGCAATATTGCATTGCTTTTAACCGCACGTACTGCACGCCATGCAAATTCAAGATCGTTTAGAACTTCCACAGAAGCCGGTTGTCCAGCCACTAGTTTCCATGAAGTAGTTACGTCACCGAGTGCGTTTAAGTTATCTACTTCCTGCAGCAATATTCCACCACTTATAGGGCGCATTTCAATATTTGATACTGGTGTTGCATTACATTGAAGAATTCGAAGTGTTGGTTTTTGTGAAAGTATTTCGACTGCTCCACTTTCATAACCAGGCGCGATGAGTACTTCAGTAAATATTTCTGAAAGCGCATTTGCCATCTCAACAGTAACGTTTCGATTTGCGGCCACCACACCGCCAAATGCAGATACTGGATCGCATGCATGTGCCTTTACATATGCCTGCGCAATATCTTTTCCTATTGCAATTCCACATGGATTGGCATGTTTAATAATTGCCACACAAGAATCTTCGTGATCAAATACTGCACGCCATGCTGCATCTGCATCCGTATAATTATTAAAAGACATCTCTTTGCCATGTAACTGTTGTGAGGCAACTATTCCATTAGAACCTGCACTGTAAATCGCAGCACGTTGGTGAGGATTCTCGCCATATCTAAGAATGCTTTGTTGGGTAAAAATACTCCCAAACCAATCTGGCAGCCCTGACTCCGGATTTTTTTCCAACCAATGTGCAATTGTTAAGTCATATTCAGCTGTTGTTCTAAATACTTCAAGTGCTAATCTCTGACGCTCGACAAGAGTAAACCCGCCTGCAGTAATCGCTGCAATAAGTTGATCATATTGATTAGTTGATGAGATCACCGCAACAGATTCATGATTCTTTGCAGCACCACGCAACATCGAAGGTCCACCAATATCAATTTGTTCAATGCATTCTGCGTAAGTGGAATTCGAGGCAATTGTTTCTGCGAATGGATAAAGATTGATGATTATCAAATCAAATGGTTCGATTCCGAGTTCTTTAATCGCAGACATATGTTCTGAGTTGTTCTGATCAGCAAGAATGCCTGAGTGAATTTTTGGATGAAGCGTTTTCACTCTTCCATCCATGATCTCCGGAAAGCCTGTTACTGCACTTACTTCTAGGTTGGATATTCCCGCTTCCTGTAATGTTTTGGCTGTTGACCCGGTAGATAAAATCTCGACACCAGCATTACTGAGCACTTTTCCAATTTCTACTAAACGATTTTTGTCAGACACGCTTATGAGTGCTCTGCGTATTTTCTTGCGCTCACTCATTAATTTTGGATTTTCGAGTCGGTAAAGAGATCCTCGGAAGGAAAATTGTTAAAAATATTCCAATTCCCATTTCAATTGCAACACTCAGTGGAAACTTCCACAACGATGGACCAATGGTGGACAACTCTTTCGTAATCAATGACCCACTAGCAAAATAAGTTAAAACAAACACGCTCGCAATACTCACAAAATAACTCTGCCATAAGATTTTGGTTTTAAGTGCGATAGTCCAACTGGCTAATAGAGCGCCTGCCATAACAAAAAAGAAGATTGAAAAAAGAAACAACGAATTCACTGACGTTGGAAGGGCGCCCAAGATTGGAAGTGCGGGAATTTGAGTAACCTGATGTTCTAGGGGCGAAATTAAAGTATTTGAACCGACGCCAAAACCGGTGCCGCTGAGATAAGCCATCGTGGCAACTGCCGCATTTGGCAGATAGACAATATTTATCAACAAAAGAAGAATACCGCCAAAGATTCCTGGGCGAAGAACTGTAATTAAATCTTTGATTGTTGAAAGATGGATGAATAAGGATAAAGATAAAAATAATGCACTTATCCCTAGTAAGAGAGCAATGATTCTCGTACCAAAACTAACAGGCTGAGTCAATGTAACTTTTTTTCCTACAGTCAGCGTTGTGAGGTAAACGGCTGGAATCAGTATTGCAATGGCGGAGTACCAAACAGCACGAATAGCGTCAGTTTTAGATGCAAAAATTAAAAGTTGAGCAATCAACGAGTAAATGATCGTGAAATGTAAACGTGCAATATTTATGAGATTTGTATCTCTATCTAGTCGATCAACAACTTTTGAGAAAGAACTTCTGATTGCCAGAAATGGAAAGAGTAATCCGCCTAAAGGAAGATATGAGAGAAATCCTTCTGCTCCGGCAGGAGGAATAATCAGTGAAAATGGAATGTTATGAAGTCCTAGCCATACCCACATTGCTGCACGTATGGGATCTGATGTATTTCCGGTGATACTTCCAGCTGTTGCCCAAGCGATGAGAGATAAAAACGCTACTGGTAACAGTACGAGTGCGATGCTACGTAAAACTTGTGACAACGAGACCCATAGGACACGTTGAAACATGAGAACTAGCGGCCCAAAATTGCGCGCATTAATTGCGCGCTCTCGCTTGGTGTTTTGCCGACCTTTACTCCTGCTGCTTCAAGTGCATCTTTTTTGGCTTGTGCAGTTCCAGAAGATCCTGAAACAATTGCACCTGCGTGACCCATTGTCTTTCCTTCGGGCGCTGTAAATCCTGCCACGTAACCCACAACTGGTTTAGTTACGTATTCGCTTATAAATGCAGCCGCGCGTTCTTCTGCATCACCGCCAATTTCACCAATCATTACAATTGCTTTTGTTTCGGGATCATCTTGAAAAGCTCGCAAACAATCAATGTGAGTTGTTCCGATGACATGATCTCCACCGATACCTACTGCAGTACTAAATCCAATATCTCGTAATTCGTACATCATTTGATAGGTAAGAGTTCCGGATTTTGATACAAGTCCAATGGGACCGCTACCGGTGATATCTGCAGGAATAATTCCAACGTTAGATTTTCCTGGACTAATGAGTCCTGGACAATTCGGACCGATGATTCGTGTAGTTCCTTTATTAACTGCATGAGCGTAGAAACTTGCAGAGTCATGAACTGGAATACCTTCTGTAATCACAACTACTAGTGGCATCGTTGCATCGATTGCATCAATAACTGCAGCTTTTGCAAACTTTGGTGGAACAAAGACCACCGAAGTATTTGCTCCAGTAGAACTCATTGCTTCAGAAACAGTATTAAAAACCGGAAGTATGTGGCCGTCTATTTCAACGCTCTGTCCACCTTTTCCTGGTGTTACTCCTCCAACAACTTTTGTGCCAGATGCCAGCATACGTTTGGTGTGTTTCGTTCCTTCAGCACCTGTCATACCTTGAACAATGACAACACTTTTTTCGTTGAGAAAAATAGACATTACTTGGCCGCCAATTCTGCAGCGCGATTTGCTGCTCCATCCATAGTGTCTACTTGTTCAATAAGTGGATGGGCCGCTGCTTTGAGAATTGCACGTCCCTCAATTACATTATTTCCATCGAGTCGTACGACAATCGGTTTTGTTGCTTTTGAACCGAGTAATTCCAGCGCTTGGACAATTCCATTAGCAACCGCATCGCACGCAGTGATGCCACCAAATACATTTACAAAAACACTTTTAACATCTTTATCACCCAAAATAATTGAAAGGCCATCAGCCATAACTTGTGCCGAGGCACCACCACCGATATCTAGGAAGTTTGCTGGGCGAACTCCCCCAAATTTTTCTCCTGCATATGCGACAACATCAAGTGTGCTCATCACGAGTCCTGCGCCGTTACCAATTATTCCAACTTGTCCATCAAGTTTTACGTAATTGAGATCTTTTTCTTTTGCTGCTGCTTCGAGCGCATTCGTCGCAGCGTGATCAATGAGTGCTTCGTGGTCCGGATGTCTAAAGCCAGCATTGTCATCCAAAGTTACTTTGCCATCGAGTGCGATTATTTTTCCATCCACTGTCTTTACGAGTGGATTAATCTCTACAAGTGTTGCATCTTCACTTTGGAAAACTTTCCATAGTGTTAAAAGGACATCTTCTACTTGTCCCGCAACTTCAGCTGGAAAAGCTGCGGCAGCGATGATCTCTTTAGCTTTCGAGGGAGTTATTCCAACATTTGCATCAACAGGAATTTTGGCAAGCTTTTCAGGAGCTGAATGTGCAACTTCTTCGATATCCATTCCACCAGAAACGGATGCCATTACAAGAAATGTTCGGTTGGAGCGATCTAATAAAATTGCTAAATAATATTCAGAGTCAATAGGTGCCGCTTGGGCAATCATCACGGTGCGAACAGTGTGCCCTTTTATGTCCATGCCGAGAATTGCACTTGCTTTTTCTTTTGCTTCACTTGCGTCAGCAGCAACTTTGACGCCACCAGCTTTTCCACGTCCGCCAACTTTTACTTG
>JACCDK010325918.1_pt1 | contig 12940 bp, 14 predicted proteins | sample 7445871 | NCBI WGS metagenome assembly JACCDK01 (sample SAMN15323436, study PRJNA562643) | freshwater metagenome | isolation source: river surface water | place: USA:Blue River Watershed | collected 2017-08-15 | reverse complement strand
GGTATGTGTCTTCAGGTCTGTGAGATAGATAAACCAAGAAACCCATTGTGAGTAGACAAAAGATGATATGGGTAATCAATTGCCATTTTCTCGACATCTCTGATCGATTGAAGATACAGTGAATGTAGTATGCCGGTGCCGTGATGATGGCGGTAGCAATCGCTGGCCAGGTCGCCGATGTTCCATGAAAAATCAGTTGGATGTCCTTGTCGGGTAGGGTTGCGGTGCTGAAATAATAAAACAGAATCCCAACGGGTATCGTTGAAAAAGGAATGAGTAGGTGGGTGATCAGTTTGTAAAGGTTATACCGAAATCGGTAGGATATTATTGGACGCATTTTATCTGTAAGATTTGACTTCTTGTGGATGATGGTACATAGGGTGTTACGAGCAGCGAGTATGGGTGTTTTTGATTGTTATTCCGGTGAAACGCCCATGCTTTGAGTTGGTACTACACTTTCAAATATTGATTAAATAAACTAATTTTCCATCGGTATGCTCAGAAATTCTAATAATATTGATTTTACACAGTTTACTTACATTGAACGCCATTTGATGGGTGCTACTGTATTGCACGAACATCCTTTTGGCGAATTACCTACTCAGTACATCGGGACTGGTTTAGAAAAAGATTATGAGCCATTACATCTTAAATGGGTTGATGAGTATTATTTGCACGTTGGATCCGACTATCCCAATGATTGGATACAAAAAATGAGGTCTGTGAAGACAGAAATAAAGGAGGGTGTAATTTTGGAATTACTCGGACATATAAACTGGCGGCCAAGAACTATGGGTGCATACTTTGCGATGGTTGCTGATTTGCCTCATTTGTTAGAAATTATTGGTTCACATTTACTAAAAAGTGAAGTGTGTTTTGTAGCTAAGACCTATTTGATAGCAATTGCTTACTTTAACACGCCTTGGGGTATGAACTATTTGCAGAGATATTTGGATCATTATTTGGGGCAATATCATTTGGTTTTTGATCAAAGGGAGGCTATGGAGACGCTTTGTTATCTTGACCAAATCAACGGGACAAAATATTTAATAAAATACCAAGAGCGATGGGCTGAGTTTATCATCCACCAACCACATTGTCAAAAGGAAATTGGGTATCGGCGTGTTGAATCGGAAGTCCAAATAATTAGAAAGATTAACAAAAAGCGCCCATTAGCTATGTTCAAAGAATGGTTTTGGTTGAGTTGATATTAGATTTTTTTTATTATATATGTATATATAATAAGCGGTGAGGTAGGGGAAATATATTTGGAAAGGTGCGATTTATTGCATTACCATTGTAGTGATTTTAAGTTTTTAATGATCTATGGGTTTATTAAGGAAGGAGGGGCAGTCAGGGAAAAATGACGCCACTCAACAGGCAAAAAAGCAGGCGATTTCTGCGGTGAATTTAACAAATGCAGTTTTACTGAATTTTTACGGTGAAGGCAAAGCTGCCATCAACAAAGTGGGTTATCCAGATTTTAGCGGAGAATTCCCATCCATGGCTTCTATTGTTTACAATGACGCTTACAAAACCATTGTTTTTGATGATTCATTGAGGTCTGCTGCTTTGGCAAAGGGAGCCGATGTTATGGGGTTTTATGCATTCTGTTACTGGTTGAATAAATTGGTTATTCATCACAAAGTGGTTGTAATTGGATTTGATTCTTCTTGTCTCAAGTTTATTCGCAAATACATCAAAAGAACAGACTTAGACTGGTTTTTCAATGCTGATTGGTATTTGTATGAAAAGTTGGGAAAAGGGAAAAAGAAGAATCAATTTCCGTTTCATTGCTTCGGATGGAGTAGAGCGCAATTTGGTCAGGAATCAATGAAGTTAGATATTGCACGCGTCCGCGAGTCCCTGTTAGATGAGCCCGGTTTTCAAACCCAACCATTACCAATCAGACAATTGTGGAATGAGGTTTTGGCTCGCCAAAAAGAAGATGTAACGGGTTTATGGTATTGCATCAACGAGTTGGTATTAAATCCAGGCCATTTAAAACCGAGTTTGGCAGAAACATGGGGGTTAGGTTAAATTGCAGAGGATGAAATCAGCATTTAAAAGCATAATGATATTTTTGGTTGGTGTATTGGCCGGAGTAGTTGGTCATAAATATGCCGGAAGAAAGTATCGTTCAAATTTCGAAGGCGGTCGGGTTATTACTAAGTCGTCGGATATTCAGAGTATGATTGAACCCAATACGATATTTGGGATTGATTTGTCTTGGTATACTGGTAAAGTAAAGTGGAACTCAATTGTTGCGAATAAGAATATCAAATATGTAATTGTTCGATCTACGATGGGCGATAATGGGATTGATCATAGATTTTCAGAGAATTGGGAGGCATTGGGGAAATCGAATATAAAAAGAGGCGCATACCATTTTTTCAGGCCTGGCGAAAATTTGGCAGCACAATTTGAGAATTTTAAATCAAATATTGAATATAAAGCCGGAGATATTAGGCCAATTTTTGATATTGAAAGTTCTGGCGATTTAACACAGTCTCAAATCAAATCATCCGTAGTTCAATGGCGTGAGTTTTGTAAAGCCGAGTGGGACGTTGAACCCATAATTTACACATACTTGAATTTTTACAAGGAGCATTTGTTGGGAGAAATTGAACCAGCAAATTTGTGGTTAGCGTCATATTCAAAGAATAGTCTACACTATTCTGGATTGAAATGCGCAATTCATCAGTTTAGTGATAAAATTGCCATTAAAGGACTTCGCGCAAGGGTGGATGGCAACCAATTCTTTGGCGATTCAACGGATTTTCAGCAGCTTTGTTTTAACTGATAATCAAATGGAGAAACCAATCTTCTAGATTATTCTAACAATTGAAAATGCGAATAAGTAATAAGTCATCCATAAGTTTGTGCATCAGAACTCTTCTGAATATTTGGTGTAAAATCTGATTAATGCGCAGGGATTATGAATATAGATGAAAAACAATTGTTGATACTTCAAACTTCGGATTCCTCTAGTATCTTTATTACACAGGAACTGTTTCCATATGATACGCCGGATTCAATCCAACTTTCATATTCAATTAGTGAAGGGAATAATCCCCTGTATTGGTCCGATAATTGGTGTGACGATTTGATGAAAACCATTAGTATTATGGAGTTCCCTAATCGAAATGTTTCTGGAAAAAGAGATTACATTAGTTGGTGGTTAAATTGTAGACCTGCCTACGTCAGTGAAACGATTAAACCCATATTAAAGATTCGACTGGAGGCCTATTATTCGACTGGAGAAATCCGAAATGCGTTTAGAAATGCTAATCAGGGTCTTGAATTTAATTGTGATTGTCTTTTGGAATGGCACTCGATTCTCAATGTTGAATATGATAAAGAATTGTTGAAGTTGATTCCCGAATCAAACAATTTCAGACTCAATGATGTGCGTTCGATTACTATACGGTTTGTTGGTTTCTATTCGTTACCTTTTTCGACGATTTCATTGAAGTTGGGGTTGTTTCCAGATTTTCAGTGCCTATTAAATGATCTTTTTAAAATGCTAAAGAACGAGGTGAAGCAAATGTCGTACGGTGAAGATTGGGTGCTTTATGATAGTTGTACCGGATTGGTATTGGAGAAGGCCGCAATAAATGATACTCGCTCCTTGAACGCATTGGGTATTGCTAACTTTGATAGGTTTATTTGCTACAAGAAATAGGGGACTTCGCTATTGTTAAATCAAGGAATTTTGCAATTGGGAAAAAGTTTAAATTGAACATCTCAGCTTCTCCTGATGCTTTGAAGTTCTAATAAAAGTGGAATTGTTCGGTTAATCGCCTAAATTAAAAGAGTTAAATATGATTTAGTTTAAAATAGATAATGTAATATCATAATAGAATGACGAGCAAAGTGTTTTGGACAACCAAATCTGGTGTGAAAATTGACATTGATGAAATGGAAATTGACCATCTTAGGAATGCCCTAAAGATGATTGTGCGAAATTGGGAGGCAAGAAGGAATGCGGAAATTGTAAAATCATCAAATAAAGAAAAGATTATTACGAATCATGGTGCATTGGAAGTGTCAATGGATCAAAACACAAGAATGAATGAAATTCTTGAGATAGATGAATTTTTTGGTGAAGATTGAGTTTGGTGATATTGATGAAGACAGTTTTTATTACATATTCAAACTTTAGAAGTTTATTATATGAGTTTGAGCCAAAAATAAAAAGAAAGAATTTATTTTTGTTCGATGAAATAACTATAGATTACTTGTCAGAAAAAGATATTTCAATATTGGAGGTGGCAAAAGATTTCTTAACTAATCCATTGGAGCTGATGACCTCGAAATATATTCGTGTAGAGCGAATTGATAATCATGAATATGTAGGTCTACCAAAGGAACCAGCCTTTCATTATAAACGGAATTGTTCTTTCTTGAATTCAGATTTTCAAGGAATTTTAATTCCTGAAAATGTGAAGAAAAAAGGTGATTATGAGATAAATAAATATAGGATTTGGCATAAAAAAAATGGACTCTTGGCGCGATATAATCACAAGCAGTTCAAGGAGAAACATAAGGACTTTTGGGGGAGTGAACTACAGATCGGGATTGTTCCCAATGGTGGTAATATGGCTATTTTGAATATTCCTGTTAATGAGTTAGAGGAGCAAGTCAAATTTAAAATAAATGAAATTGTCAATTTCAAATCAAAAAACCCATTCGAATGGGCTAAAATACAATCAAATTCCTACTCTGTTACTCCGTTTGGAACTGTTAAAAAAAATAGGGCTCTATTGAATTTCAATAAGAATTTAAAGGATCCGTTAATTTCATTGTTGTTGCATTATTACAGGGCTAAATTAAATCCTGATTTAGATTTTGATGTAGACATCTTAGATCAATTAGGATTCAAATTGTGTAAATCATGCAATTCGAAGAAGGATAAAGCTGATAATATTGTTTACAATTCCACCTTGATTAAAAAGGATAAATCAAAAAGGATAAAATTGCCGAGTTCAAGCGTTGTGAAATCTGCTGATAACGTGCAAAACAATAATATGAATTGTACACTAACTTTTGAACAGCAGCAACAGTTTTATGCTAAAGTATTTAAAGACTTATCTGTAATTACAGATAATAAAACTCCATATGATTTAAAGACTTATGTAAATTATTTTTATGAGCAAGTAGTTGCGGCAAGTAAAGATACTAGTTTAGGATTAACCTATATACAGTTGTTGCCTAGAATTATAGGAACAATTGTTAACAAGAATCCAAACATCCGTAAACACTTTAGAGATAATAATATTAGCACTGATGATGTTTTAGATCTACGTGATAGCTTTGAAGATATTATCAATGTAGAAAAGTATATCCAGGTAAAAGAATTAAGTCCAGAGCGACTAGAGCAAGTAAGAAAGAAAACAGATATAGATTGTCAAGGACTCTCCAATGGTTTAGATTTTGACTTTACGCTTGGTGCCGATAATTTTCATTTTCCTCCCATCGATTATAAATATTGGCTCTCGCAACACGGTGACAATGATATTGGGAATAATCGTTTAGGATTGACGTCAAGATTATCGAATTTGAAAATAATCAATTCAACAATTTCAGATAATGTGATCGAATTGAAATCAATGTCTGAAGCTGCAAGTTTTATCGAGAAAAAAGTAGCATCTGAAACCATAAGTTATCAGGATTATCTTGACGTCTTCGATACCATTAACAATTGGGGTGGAAAGTCAATTCAACGAGGTAAAATTTATTCGGGAATAACTTTGAGGAATAATCTTGACTTCCAAGATTGGTTTGCGAATTATATAATTGCTGCTAAATGTTTGAGGGATAGAGATCGATTTGTAGAAGGTGTTGAATTAATGTTTGCGATACCCGGTTTGGGAGTGTCATTTGGATCTAAGCATATTGCATTCTGGACATTTGATAATCCAGCAATAGCAATCTATGATTCAAAGATTTCCCAGATTTTACTTCGAAGTATTAATCCGCGTATGAATGATATGATGCCTTTTATTTCTGCAATAAACAAACTTGCAAATCACCATAGCGATTATTTTGGTCGTTTGTCCCCGAAAGATATTGAAAAAGCATTGTTTGCATTCCATAAACATTATTGGTCGAATAGTTCTAAGTGGTTAGGATTAAAAGGCGGCATTGATTTCGATTGTGCGGTTAAATGGAATAAAAAGATGGTTTTTTGACTTACAGCAATGGGTCAATCCTATCTCGAGAGTAATTGTACAAAATAAAAAATAGACATCTTGTAAACCAAGTAAACACAAAACTATGAGCAAGAAACCAGATTTGACTAGAATTGAATTAATCAAGCTTATTGCAATTTCTACTAACCCACTAAAACTTAGGGGGGTTAACTTATGCGGAATTGATTTAAGCTATTTATCATTAAAGGGAGCTGACCTAACAAGAGCAAATCTTACTGAAACTAATCTTAAAGGGACTTTTCTAAGAGAAGCTATACTAATAAACGCCGACCTCACAAATGCAAATCTAACAAATTCAAACCTGAGAACAGCAAACCTAACAAGAGCAAACCTAACAAGAGCAAACCTTACAAAAGCAAACCTTACAAAAGCAAATCTTACAGATGCCGAACTTGATGGCGTTGACATTACAGGGACATGTTTAACTAAAACAATAGTTAAGGGGACTTTTTTAGAAACAGCATTTATAATAGACCACGAAGAAGATTTAACAGATTTAGAAAACTATGAGTAAGAAAGAATTTAAAGCTTTTGGTAATCGGGATCAATCACTTTTGGCAAATGCTCGTAGGAATATCGTTTATTCGTCGTTTTCATTTGATAATTTAGTGATCGAACATATCAAAAACAAAAATTCAAAGATCACTAGTATGATTTGTTAAACACAGGGATAAAGAAAAATGAAAATCATCAGTGTATGTAACCACAAAAGTAAGTCAGGCAAAACTATGACCGCGTTGAATCTGGCTTTCGGCTTTAATGAATTAAACAAGAAAGTCCTGCTCATAGATTTGGATCCTCAAGCGTCATTGACAAAAATTATGGGGCAGCCAGATTCAAACGAAACTTTTATGACGGGAAACAATGAGGAAGCAGTTTGCTGCTCAATATGGGGTGCGCTAAAAGGAGAATATGGCTTAAGTTCATCGACTTTTTGGTTTGATCATCATGTTCAATTGGTTTCAAGCACATTAGATTTAGCATCATTGGAATTGGAACTTCAGGATCAGTTTGGTGGTGAATTATGCCTTAAAAGTTTGTTAGCGCCATTAATTAAAGAGGGTTTTTATGATATTGTTATCATAGATAGTCCCTCAAATTTTGGTAGTTTACTAATCAATGCTCTTGCATGTTGTGATTCTGTGATTGTTCCAATTTCATTTGCGGATCCATCAGTAATGCGATTAGGTACTTTGTTGGATTTAATTGTGAATGTTCGTGAAAAATTTAATTCTAAATTGAGTTTTGGCGGTTTTTTAATGACAATGGCCAGAGAGTCGGATGACGAAGTCGAAGTAGATACGAGGAAGAAATTAGAGGAAATTTATAAGCTGCGTGTATTGGATTCAGTAGTGAGATTTGATCCTTATTTCGCAAAGATCGAGTTAGGGAACTCATTTAAATATTCGTATCGTCCAAATGGTATAGGGGAGGGTGATTACTTGGAGCTTTGTCAAGAGCTTCTGAATAGTACAAGGCGTACTGAAGGATTTATCACGTTAAGTAATTCAAAAAGAATTGCGCGAAAATTAAGATTGTCTAATGAGTTGAGTTCTAAAATTGAATTGGATGATCGGCTTTTGCGACTATTTAATGATGAAAAACTAGATGAATGGCGTAAACTTATTTATTTGAAAGAAATTCTCACGGATCAAACACTTGCAAAATTAAAAAACATAGTAAATTCATTTAATAGAACCCAAAGGATGGTGTTTGTTGACAAATTACCTAGGTTTCATCTTGATTTAGATTGTCGAGGTCTGCTATCAGACTACTCTAATGTTGAAATTCCAGTTGAAATTCCGGATAATAGTATTGAAATGTATCGTCAATGGTATATCGAAAATAGAAATAAATCCGATTTTTCAATCAGTCATAGAGAGACTTGGAAGTGTGATCCAGGTGACTCCATTTCGCATTCAAATAGTGGTGTTAGTGATTTTAGTTCAGTACTCAGGAAAATTGACGATTTGTACTCTACGTTAATTTCGAAGTGTGACAATGATTATGGGTTCAAAATAGTATTTGACAATTTTGGACAAATATTAGAATCCGGTGACGATGATTTAATGAATAAAATGGTTTACGGCAGTAGAGTGGCTAAGCGAAAAAATCTTCATGGTCAATTGGTGCGTCCAACAGATGAATTTGGAAATGTTGACTTGACGTATGAAATGTTTTTGAGTCATTTAGGTTTTATTGCAAGTATTAAAAGGCAGATTGCTGAACTATATGAACTTAAATTCTTTAATGAAGGTGGTACGGCTATGGAAATCTCTAAGTTGATCGAAATGGGGTTTGTGAGGTGTGCTTTATGTTCTTAGTGTCTGGTAGTTGCAATTTTGTTAAATTTCACCCTACTGCTCTTACACAATCAATTTCCGGATTGTATTGAATTTGTAGATCACCGCTTTTCCAAATGGCTTTACAACTTTTCAACCGTGTTTCGTTACCTTGATTATGTTGATAGCCAATAAAATTCTCTATTAAATCATCTACTATTACGATTTCATCATCTTTTATATCATTGGGAATAACATATGCTGCCTCCTTAGGAAAATTAAAATCATTATATTGATATGTCCAATCTTTTATTACTTCAAATTGATCCGAATAACCTTTGTCATCTCTGAAATCTGTGATTTTGAATTCCTTCCCAGTCTTTTTGTTCTTGACGATTGCGTATTTTCCTATCACTTGTGAAAATGGCTCAACTTTTCTATGGATTAAATAATTCCCTTTTTTAATGGCTCTATCGATATTTCTTTGGCCACGAATTGTTTTGATATGGCGAGGCTCTTCCGTGTCCATAGACTTTCTTTTCCAAAAATTCCAAAAAACCATTTTATATCTGCTTAGCATTGGTTTTTATACACGTTTCGGGTCTCTTTGTCAACAGAAACACAACCTCGTCATCTGATAAAAATTCAGTATTTAGAACGGACTTATTACAGTGGTTACAAATTCTCTCCATGTCATTTTTACCGGGTAACATGCTTTCCCAATCAACGGAAATTTCGCATTGCATTTTCTTAACGAATAAGCCATTGTCGGTAAAAAGTTCACTTGTTTCAACTTTGTATTTCATTTTAACAGACCCTAATTGATGCAGTAAAGTATTTTGATGCTAAGTTAGTCTTTTGCATTTTATTAGGCAGATTTTGTGTGGTGAGATTTTTATTCTTGGTTGTTTTGAATTGAAATTGTAAATTGAACTTCATTGCCGCTGAAGCGTTATAAGTGGATTAATCGGATAAACTTATTCCTCTTCGTCGGCCTGAAATAATAAAACAGAATCCCAACAGGTATCGTTGCAAATGGGGATGAGTAGGTGTGAGACTAATCGGAATATGAAATATCGAAAAGGTGGATAAGGTGAGCGCTGCATTGTAATGGGAATTTATGATTTTTGTTGAAACGGAGAGAATCAATTTTAGCGTTAATTGTAATAATTGGATAATCTAACCAGTTTGAAAAAGGGGACACTTACATTTGGGTTTAAGAAAAAAAATCTTTATAGTTGTTCATGTATGAAAACAACGGCTGATTTTTCTCGAAAAGAGATTTTACAACTTATCGCATCCGCTTCGGTGCAACTAAATTTTTCAAAGGCCATTTTATCAGTTACAGATGATTCCGAGAATTTGAATGAAGAGTTATTGTTTGATTTAAAGTTAAACTTGACAGGGGTTAATTTGTCGGGAGTTGATTTGAGCAATCTGGATTTAGATAACATTAAATTCATCAAAGGAAATTTTAGAAATGCCATCTTACATGGTGCTAATATGACCGGTTCGGCCCTCGCTGAAGCTGATTTTTCTAATGCAGACCTAGGGGAATTGATGTGCTCAAACTCGAATTTTTACAATGCCAATTTTGTGGGGTCTAATCTTGAAGATGCATGTCTTGAAGACTGCTGGATGCTAGGTGCAGAAATGAACGGTGTAAATCTGAAGAACACATGGCTAAAAGGCTCTACAATGAGTGGTGTCAATCTTTCATCGGCAGATCTCACAGGTGCAAGTTTGATGAATGCTCAAATGAACAATGCAAATTTAGTAGGTTCAATCCTTGTTGAAGCTAATCTTTCCGGTGCTGATCTGACGGGTGCTGATCTGACGGGTGCTGATTTGACAGGCGCTGATCTTTCCGGTGCTGATCTGACAGACGCTATTTTGATCCAGACAAAACTTGAGAAAGTGATTGGATATGCCAATTAGGAATTTATTCCACATCAACTAAGTTGTTGTTTGTGAAAAGTATATATAGCCATTCAAGACTAGAATCAGTTCGCTAATCCATTTATTTGCTCCCATAAAGATACTATCTGAACTCTAGACAGTATATAGCAGTTTGACGTTGTGACAAGTCTGTTTAAAGGAATATTCAAATCTGTAGAATAAACGCTGATGACAAACATCTTTCATCGCTACAAATTGACCCCATTCGTTCATGCTACATACATCCCCAAACACTCATTGTTCCTATTGTGTAACTCCAAAGTAAGCATCACTGTTTTTAAATCCAACTAGGGGGATTCAGTGAGACGAAATGGGGTTGGATCGTTGGATTATTCCATCAGGGCATCGATAGCGTTTTTTTTCGAATGTCGTTGGTTACGCTGCATGTAAGTGGTTGTATCCAACTTGGAATATCTTCCAAGATAGGGTTGCTTTCTTCGAAAATCCTGAGGTCCGGCAGGTAGCAAACCCAATGCCCCGAAATGTTCCCCATGAGTGTTAAAGTTACATCTGGTCCTTTTTTGGATCGAGAACCACTGCGCGCAATGCCTCGCAATATCAGAATTTCTGTATCGCCCAATTCAATCAAATGATTTACGAAGGCGTCTGCGAAAGTCGCTTGATCCTGACTCATAAATGCGCGGTAATTCCCAATGTGCATTCTTTTTAGGTGGCCAGTCAATAGCAATTCGTAAATACTTGTATTGTCAGAGTTTCGATTTGCAAAATCTACTGAAATTGGTTGAGGTTCGATGCAATGATTGCAGGTGAAAATGGGGTTGGTCATGGAGTGCTATGTGAGTAAGTAATGATTACTGCGATGGTTACTTCGCAAATCCAATGTTTTAAAAGTTATTAGGGTTTACGCCATTTCGAATGAGTCATTTATACGATTCGACAGCTAGGTAGTTCTGAAATAACCAATAACTAAAGGGCTTAACTTAATATCTCATGCTATTTTTACAATAGGTCAATATTCTTCTGTGTTTTGGTGTTAAAACACCTGTTGTATGGTGATAGTTTAACGGTAAATAGTTGTTTGTGATTCTGTCCGTTTCAACGGTGTTCAAATCCTCCAAAAAACAAGTTTCATATTCTACTATGCAGTATTTGTCGATGAAATTATTAATGTCAACTTGGCTCGTTGACATGGGGAAATTGAGCAAACCGCAGAGGGTTTGTCTTAGCGAAGACAATCGTCTATTATTAACGCCCGTTGTATGGAAATTCTGACTATCAAGGATGTGATATTTAACGAGCCTATCATGACCATTTTTTCCTTTTCCAATGTACAAAAGACCATAAGTTTCCTCGTTTACGTCTTTGACAAGTATTTGATCAAAGTCAATTTCTTGATTAAGGAAATTTAATAATTGTTCAAAGCAAGCGATATTAAACCACCAATAGTAGACAATTGGCCCATTTGTGATTATAATATTTTGACTTCTGATATTTGTAACTGTTATCATAACTCAATCTCATTATTAATAAGTCTCTGGGCAAATTCATAATGCCAGTTAGTGCGTCTCGTAGTTTGATAATGTGAAAATTGAAAATTGTTGTTGGCTACATTTGGAATGTTAGCTAGGAGATTTTGATTTCTGTAAACTATAATTTTTTCATTGGGTAAGTTTTCAGTGAGACTACAAAATGGAATTACATAGTCCAAACCTCCCATAAATACTATGCTTTCGTTTGCTTCTATTCCAAGCAATTGATTGAAGTCATTAAAATGATTATTGTTGTTGTTTCTTATTGCATAGTTGGGTTTGTTGTGAGTATTCGAGAACGTCACATTGTAGGTTGGGAGTTTGTAGTCTGCTCTGACTATACCCCAACCAGCGGAATAAATAAATAAATCAACTCCGAAATGCTCATACAAGGATCTGTATATTCCGGGTGAGTACAACTCATAAGCGTGGACCAGGTCATTGCGGATTTCTTGTTGTTCTATCAGATCTCGCCAAGTTCTATTTTCATTTGGTATGAAATCATCCGGATGAAAATAATTTTCACGGCCCTCAATGAAAGGGGGGACTTGCGCAACAAAATTTATTGTTTGTCCGTTGTACGTAAATGATTCTAATGTCTTTGAGCTACAGCAGCAAATTATAACCTTCATATTGTAGTTTTTCGGATTAAGGTTGATAGTGAAGGACTTGGTTTGTTTCGGCATTGAAAACTTTGCGGAAATTGTATTTATTTACCAATATCCTTGAAATCTCATGGCTGATTTTGGATCTATATTGTTTAAATGGTGGGGTATCGTTGACCCATTTTTTCATGGGATGATGTAGGTTGTCGTTTGTGACCACAATGAATTTGCGATACATTGATCTTTCTCCATTCTCACGAATCGGGGTGTTTGCTTGAAGATTTTGCATTTCCCTGACTTCATTGACAAAGTTCTTGAGTTCATGAATTGCAACTGCCAATTCAGAAATCTCTGTAAAATTGAGGGTTGGACCCAACTTGGAAATAAGT
>JACCDK010541825.1_pt1 | contig 12942 bp, 12 predicted proteins | sample 7445871 | NCBI WGS metagenome assembly JACCDK01 (sample SAMN15323436, study PRJNA562643) | freshwater metagenome | isolation source: river surface water | place: USA:Blue River Watershed | collected 2017-08-15 | reverse complement strand
GCGGGTGGCCTCATCGACCGCCGGGGTCGGGCCGAACCAGCGTTCAAAGCCGGGGGCCGCCTGATGCAAGAGCATGCCAAGGCCGTCGACGATGGTGGCACCGCGCTCTTCGGCCTCGGCCAGAAAGGCGGTTTTGAGGGGGTTGTAGACCAGATCGTTCACCACGGCGCCGGGTTCAATCGCATCAAGCGGCACACGGAATTCGGGTTTGCCGGCCATGCCGAGCGAGGTGGTGTTGATAACGGTGGCGGCCCCTTCCAGCATATTGGCGGCCTGAACCCAGTCATAGACCACCAGCTTGGCGCCGAAATCGGCGCGCAAGGCTTCGGCGCGGGGGCGAGAGCGGTTGGCGATGCGGATTTCTGGCACGCCCACCTCGATCAAGGCGGCGACCACAGCGCGGGCGGCACCCCCGGCCCCAAAGACGGCGGCGGGGCCAGCGGCGGGGATCCAGTGCGGGGCGTTCTGGCGCAGATTGGCGACAAAGCCCGCGCCATCGGTATTGTCGGCATGGATCTTGCCATCCTTGCGGAAGATCAGCGTGTTGGCCGCCCCGATCAAGGCGGCGCGGTCGGTGATGACGTCGGCGATCTTGAGAATGGCCTCTTTGTGGGGAAGCGTGACATTCAGTCCGACGAAGCCGATCTTGGGCAGATGGCGCAGGGTGGTTTCAAGGTCTGCCGGGGCGACATCCATGGGGATGTAATGACCCTTGACCCCATAACGGCGCAGCCAGAACCCGTGCAAGGCCGGGGATCGGCTGTGCGCGATGGGGTGGCCGATGACACCGGCGAGGGGGATTTTGGCAAGCTCTGTCATGCCGGAATAAAACCTCGGGTCGCGAGATAGGACAAGAGGGGAAGCAGCGGCAGGCCAAGGATGGTGAAATAATCGCCCTCTATGCGGTCAAAAAGCCGAATGCCTTCAGCCTCGAGCATATAGGCGCCGACCGAATGGCCGATCTGGGGCCAGTTTCTGGCAAGATACTCATCAAGGTAATCTTCGCTGAAAGCCCGCATGGTGAGGCGCGCCTGCCCGACATGGCGCCAAATCGGTTGGCCATCATCGTATAGCACGGCGGCGGACAAGAGGCTGTGGGTCTGGCCGCGCAAGGACAGAAGCTGGGTGCGGGCGTGATCCTGAGAGGTGGGTTTGGCGAAGGCGGTGCCCTTGAAATCAAGCACTTGATCGCAGCCAAGAACCAGACTGCCGGGCCTGCGGTCGGCGATCCGGGCAGCTTTCATTTCGGCCAAGGCATCGGCGATGTCGCGGGGGGTGGCGCCATCGGCTTCGAGGCTTTGGCGGAGGCTGTCCTCATCCACGCGGGCGGGCTGAGCCGAAACGTCAAGCCCGGCGTTGCGCAGGAGCTGGAGGCGGATGGACGAGGTGGAGGCGAGGATCAAGGGGCGGGACATGGCTGTGGATAAACTGTTCGGGAGATTGGGGATCAGTGGCAGGTTCGCGGTGCAATGGCCACAGGGTGTTGGCAACTGTGACCTTGTCAAGTCGAATGGCAGGGCTTTTCCACATGAGGACAAAGGTCCAGGTGGGGGTGGGATAGTGTGTTATCCGAGAGCTGTTCGGAGCTACGCTGTGGGCAGAAATTCAGATTAATATATTGATTTATATAGATTAATGTCTGTTGAACGGGCTTAATCCAATCTTGTCCACAGGTTTTTGCTTGTGGGCAGATTTGGGGATGACGGCGAGTGTTCTGATACCCACAGGGCCTACATCTACATCTTCCATTAAGACTCTATTTCTTTAAGAAGAAGAGAAGCAAAGAAGATGGCAGGGATCAAATGGGCGGGTTTTTGGCAGATTGGTATCTTTGGACCAAAGCGTTGCATGTTGTATCGGTCATCTCTTGGATGGCGGGTTTGTTCTACCTGCCCCGGCTCTACGTCTATCATGTCGAAGGGCTGAGGAAACAAGGCGTGGTCGCTGGTGGTGAGATGGACCAGTTGTTTCAGCATCAAGAGCGGTTGTTGCTGAGGGCGATCATGAATCCTGCGATGATTGCCACCTGGGTGTTTGGATTGGCGTTGGTGGTCACGCCGGGGATTGTGGTCTGGACCGAGGTTTGGGTTTGGGTAAAGGCGATTTCGGTTGTGGCTATGACGGTGTTTCACATGTGGCTGGCCGCGCGTCGTAAAGCGTTTTTGGCAGGTGAAAACCAGTTGTCGGGTCGGCAGTACCGGATGATGAATGAGGTTCCGACGGTCTTTATGCTGTTGATCGTCTTTGCGGTGATCCTCAAGTTCTGAACGCTTGACTCAGGCCAGTTGCCGCCTTATGCGCGAGACATGCGTGGGCCGTCCGGCCGGAAGCGCTTTCCTGTTCACCGCTATGCTGATCGCCTGAGTTTGGCGATCCGAGGGATATCCCATGACTGTCGAGCATTTGAATCTTGCTGATCTGAAGGCCAAAACGCCGGCTGAGTTGCTGGCGATGGCTGAGGAATGGGAGATCGAGAACGCACCCTCGATGCGCAAGGGCGAGATGATGTTCTCGATCTTGAAAGAGCATGCCGAGGAAGGCTGGGAAATCGGCGGCGACGGTGTGTTGGAGGTGTTGCAGGACGGGTTTGGGTTCTTGCGCAGCCCCTCGGCCAACTATCTGCCGGGCCCGGATGACATTTACGTGGGTCCCGAGATGATCCGGCAGTTTTCGCTGCGGACGGGGGATTCGATTGAGGGCGTCATTCAGGCCCCACGCGAAAATGAGCGCTATTTCAGTCTGATCAAGGCGACCAAGATCAACTTTGATGACCCTGAGAAGGCGCGTCACAAGGTGCATTTTGACAACCTGACGCCGCTTTATCCCGATGAGCGGTTGAAGATGGAGATTGAGGACCCGACGGTGAAGGACCGCTCGGCGCGGATCATCGACTTGGTCTGCCCGATCGGGAAGGGCCAGCGCGCCTTGATCGTGGCGCCGCCGCGGACCGGCAAGACGGTGTTGTTGCAAAACATCGCCCATTCGATCGCAACCAATCACCCAGAATGTTATCTGATTGTGCTGTTGATCGACGAACGGCCCGAGGAGGTGACCGACATGCAGCGCAGTGTGCGCGGCGAAGTTGTGTCCTCGACCTTTGACGAACCGGCGACGCGCCATGTGGCGGTGGCGGAGATGGTGATCGAGAAGGCCAAGCGGCTGGTTGAGCATAAGCGGGATGTGGTCATCTTGCTGGATTCGATCACCCGGCTTGGACGCGCGTTCAACACGGTTGTGCCGTCGAGCGGTAAGGTTCTGACCGGCGGCGTGGATGCCAATGCGTTGCAGCGACCCAAGCGGTTCTTTGGTGCGGCGCGGAACATCGAGGAAGGCGGGTCGCTGACGATCATTGCGACGGCTTTGATCGACACCGGAAGCCGAATGGACGAAGTGATCTTCGAAGAATTCAAGGGCACCGGAAACAGCGAGATCGTTCTGGACCGTAAGGTGGCGGACAAGCGTGTGTTCCCGGCGATTGATATTCTGAAGTCGGGGACCCGGAAGGAAGATCTGTTGGTGGATAAGCTGGATCTGCAGAAGACCTATGTCTTGCGGCGGATCCTAAACCCGATGGGGACCACGGATGCGATTGAATTCCTGATTTCCAAGCTGAAGCAGACCAAGTCGAACGGCGAGTTCTTCGAGTCTATGAACGCCTGATCGTCTTTTGCTTTCAAGGGGTTGGGTGATGGACACAGTATTCGCCCTTGCAAGTGCCCGGGGAAAAGCCGGGGTTGCCGTCATTCGGGTGTCTGGTAATCAAGCGTGGCTGGCCGCGGAGGCGCTGTGCGGTGCATTGCCAGAGCCTCGCAAGGCTGGGCTTCGCCGGGTTAGCCATGAAGGTCGGGTGCTGGATGAGGCGCTTGTGCTGGTGTTTGAGGCGGGGGCGAGCTTTACGGGTGAGCCGTCTGTTGAGCTTCAGATTCATGGTGGGACGGCGACTGTTCGGGCGGTCTTGCGGGCCTTGGCGGCGCAACCAGGCTTGCGGCTTGCCGAGCCCGGGGAGTTCAGCCGGCGTGCGCTTGAGAGCGGTCGCATGGATTTGACGCAGATCGAGGGGATGGCCGATCTGATTGACGCAGAGACGGAGGCCCAGCGGCGCCAAGCTATTGCGGTGATGTCAGGCGATCTGGGGCGGAAAGCCCAGCTATGGCGCGCTGATCTTGTGCGGGCCTCGGCGCTTTTGGCTGTAACCATCGATTTTTCTGACGAGGACGTACCGGATGAGGTCTCGGATGAGGTCATTCGCCTGTTGAGCGGAGTGCGAGATGGTGTTTCTCGCGAGCTGGCGGGGGCCGGGGCTGCTGAGCGGATCAAGGATGGCTTTGAGGTGGCGATCGTCGGGGCTCCAAACGTGGGGAAGTCCACTCTTTTGAATGCTTTGGCAGGTCGGGAGGCTGCGATTACATCTGATGTTGCGGGAACGACGCGTGATGTGATCGAAGTGCGGATGGAGATTGAGGGGCTTGCGGTCACCTTGCTGGACACGGCTGGTCTGCGCGAGTCTGATGATCGGGTGGAGCAGATCGGGATATCCCGAGGGTTAGACCGGGCGCGCGGGGCCGATTTACGGATTTTTCTGATGTCGGGCGATGAGGCGTTGCCGTTGGACCCCAGCGCAGATGATATTGTTGTTCTTGCGAAGGCGGATCTTCGCTCTGGTGGATGTTTGGCTGTTTCAGGAAAGACCGGGGCGGGGATAGATGACTTGATCTCGCGGATCGGAACTGTACTTGGTGAGCGTGTGTCTGGGTCGAGTCTTGTGATTCGAGAGCGGCAGCGACTAGCGCTGTTGGGGGCGGTAGGGTTTTTGGACTCTGCTCAGGCCGTGTTGCGGGCTGATGGTGGGGTCGAGCTTGCGGCGGCGGAGGTTCATGCGGCTTCTGTGTCGCTGGAGATGATGATTGGCGCGGTTGGCGTTGAAGATTTGCTTGAAGAAATCTTCTCGCGGTTCTGTATCGGAAAGTGAGGATGTTTCACGTGAAACATTTTGATGTCATCGTCATTGGGGGTGGCCACGCGGGCACCGAGGCGGCCGCAGCGGCTGCCCGAATGGGTGCATCGACCGCCCTGATTTCTTTGCGGCGGGCTGGCATTGGTGTGATGTCCTGCAATCCGGCGATCGGCGGGCTTGGCAAGGGCCATCTCGTGCGTGAGATTGATGCCCTGGATGGAATCATGGGGCGTGCCGCTGATCGCGCTGGCATTCAGTTCAGACTTTTGAACCGGCGTAAGGGGCCTGCCGTTCAGGGACCGCGGGCGCAAACGGATCGTAAGCTGTATCGCGAGGCGATCCACGCGCTTCTCGCGAAAGAGGAAAACCTTACGCTGATTGAGGCCGAGGTCACCGGTCTTAAGCTGGAGTCTGGTCGGTTTTCGGGGGTCGAGCTGTCAGATGGACGCTCAATATCAGGTCGATCGGGGATCCTGACCGCGGGGACCTTTCTTCACGGGCTCATTCACATTGGAACCACCCGAGTTTCTGGCGGAAGGATGGGCGACTTGCCCTCAATCAAGCTTGCCGATCAAATTGCGGATCTCGGACTGAAGACGGGACGTCTCAAGACCGGCACGCCGCCAAGACTTGACGGGAAGACGATCGACTGGTCTCGAACGGAAGCGCAGCCTGGGGACGACGAGCCGTCGCTGTTCTCGTTCATGAGTGCTGGCCCTGTTGTCCGGCAAGTATCTTGCGGCGTGACGCACACCAACGAAGCGACTCACGAGATCATTCGCAAGAACATCCATCTGTCCGCAATGTACGGCGGGCATATCGAGGGTGTTGGTCCGAGGTACTGTCCGTCGATCGAAGACAAGGTCGTTCGCTTTGCGGACAAGACATCGCATCAGATCTTTCTTGAACCCGAGGGATTGGACGATGACACGATTTATCCCAACGGTATTTCGTCCTCATTGCCTCTTGAGGTTCAAGAGGCCTATGTGAGGTCGATTGTCGGTTTGGAGAATGTCAAAATTCTGCAACCTGCTTATGCGATTGAATACGATTTCTTCGATCCTCGCGACTTGACCCAGACGCTGATGACCCGCGACATGGTGGGTCTGTTCTTTGCCGGCCAGATTAATGGCACAACGGGCTATGAAGAGGCCGCCGCTCAAGGCCTTGTTGCCGGCTTGAACGCTGCGAGCTATGCGCGTGGCGGCGACAAGATCCTATTCGGGCGCGCCGACAGCTATATTGGTGTTTTGATTGATGATCTCATTCATCGCGGCGTGACAGAACCCTATCGGATGTTCACGTCGCGCGCTGAGTTCAGGCTTGCGTTGCGTGCGGACAATGCAGACCAGCGCCTTACCCCAATTGGGATTGGTTTGGGTTGCGTCAGGTCTGATCGTGAGGCGGCGTTCGTGGAAAAGATCGCGGCCCTTGAGGCTGGTCGCCAGATTCTCGCGAAAAGCAGTTTCAGCCCCAAGGAACTCCACGCAGTTGGCATCAACGTCAGTATGGACAGCGGGCGTCGGGACTTGCTGCGCCTATTGGCGATGCCCGAGGTAACACGCGCGCATATAAATGCGCTTCAGCCTGAAGCCGTGACGATCGATCCGGCAATTCGGACGCAGATCGAGAATGACGCGCTTTATGCTCAGTACCTTAACCGGCAAGAGAACGACATTGCGGCGATGCGCCGGGAGGAAGAGACCCTGATCCCTCCAGACCTAGAGTATCGTGGTCTGCCGGGGCTTTCGGGAGAGCTTGCAGGAAAACTGTTTGCGCGGCGACCTGAGACGCTGGCGCAGGCGTCGCGTATCGAGGGGATGACGCCAGCGGCTCTTGCCCTTATTCTGGCCCATGTCAGGAAGGCCCGACGCGCGGCCGCTGGAAGATGATGCGCAACGACCAGATAGAGCGAGCGGTTGGACTGAGTGAGGGCTTGTCTGATCTCAGCCTGGAACGGCTTGATCGGTTCGCGCGGCTGGTCGAGAAGTGGAATCCCTCTATTAATGTGGTTGCGAAGTCAACGATCGATAACATTTGGGAAAGACATATCCTTGATTCCATTCAGCTCTTTTGCTGTGCCGAGCCAGGCCAGACAAGCTGGCTTGATTTGGGAAGCGGGGGCGGCTTTCCGGGAATAGTCGTTGCCATTCTGGCTGCCGAGGCAATGCCGGCGATGCGGGTTTCATTGGTGGAAAGTGACCGTCGAAAAAGTGTCTTCTTGGGCGAGTGTATTCGTCAACTTGGGCTGTCGGCTGCTGTCCATCCCTCTCGGATCGAGAATCTTGCGCCCCAGAACGCCTGCGTTGTGTCAGCGCGGGCGCTCGCCCCGCTTGACGCCTTGTGTGGATATGCGGTGCGGCATATCCGACCCGGCGGGATCTGTGCCTTTCTGAAGGGCGCAGCGGTGGATACCGAGATTGTCGAGGCTCAGAAGGTTTGGCGATTTGACCTTGACCGCGTCGCAAGTGTTACCGATAGCCGATCTTCGATCTTGTTTCTAAGGGGCCTTTCTCATGTCTGAATATGTTGCCCCACCAAACCCCCGAATTCTGGCGGTCGTCAATCAGAAGGGTGGCGTCGGAAAGACAACAACAGCCATCAACCTCGCGGCCGCTTTCGTTGAATGCGGCGCCAAGGTGCTGCTCGTGGATCTCGATCCGCAGGGAAATGCCTCTACTGGTCTTGGTGTCGCGCCAGCACAGCGCAAGCTCTCGACCTTTGATCTTCTTGTTGACGAGGTCTCCATTAGCGAGGTGGTGCAAGAGACAGCGATTTCAGGGCTTTACCTTTGTCCGGCGTCATCGGACTTATCTTCCGCAGACATCGAACTCGTATCCAGGGAAAAGCGCAGCTTCTTGCTGCATGATGCACTTCGACAGCCAGATGTCGGCGCTTTCAATCTTGACTATATCCTGATCGACTGTCCGCCATCACTAAATCTCTTGACGGTGAACGGGTTGGTGGCAAGCCATGCCGTTCTCGTGCCCCTTCAGACTGAGTTCTTCGCGCTGGAGGGCTTATCGCAGCTTATGCTGACCATCCGGGAGGTGCGTCAGGCTGCGAACCCCGCGCTTCGCATTGAGGGTGTGCTGTTGACGATGCATGATCTGCGGAACCGCTTGGCGCAGCAAGTGGAAAGCGATGCGCGCGATGCGCTTGGCGAACTGGTATTCACCACCACGATACCCCGCAATGTGCGGGTGAGCGAGGCGCCCTCTTATGCGCAGCCTGTGCTGTCGTATGACGGGGCGTCCAAGGGCGCTGTGGCATATCGCGCCCTGGCAAAGGAAATTCTGGCCAGACACCCATTGGCCGCAAAAGACAAGCTTGAGGGGTTAAGCGATGGAAAAGAAAAGTGATCGACGCGGTCTTGGGCGCGGTCTCTCTGCGCTGATGGCCGACATCAATCTGACGCATGATGACCAGGGCGCCGCCGCCATGAAGCGGCCAGATCTCATGGTGGCGGTTGAGGATATTGCGCCAAATCCGCATCAGCCCCGTCGGAATTTTGACCCGTCATCCTTGAAGGAGTTGGCAGACTCGATCCGGCGCAAGGGAATTATCCAGCCCCTTATTCTGCGTCCCATATCTGGTCCAACAAAGTATGAAATCGTTGCGGGTGAACGTCGGTGGCGTGCGGCCCAACTTGCGCAGCTTCACTCGGTTCCCGCCGTTCTGCGCGATTTTTCGGATGCTGAAGTTCTTGAAATTGCGATCATCGAAAACATTCAGCGCGCGGAACTGAACCCTATCGAAGAAGCGTTGGCGTATCGCCAGCTGATGGACCGCTTTGGCCACACACAAGAAAAGGTGGCTGAAGCGCTTTCAAGAAGCCGGAGTCATATTGCGAACCTGCTGCGGCTTTTGTCGCTGCCTGACGAGGTTCAGTCGATGGTGGCCGCTGGCGGTTTGACGGCAGGGCATGCGCGCGCGCTGATCACGCTGCCAAACCCGCTTGAAATTGCGCTTAAGGTTGTCGGAAAGGGTCTTTCGGTCCGCGAGACGGAAGATTTGGTCAGAAAGTCCGCGGTGTCTGGCCTCCGGCCCAGAAGATCTGTCAAGTCTGGCGAGAAGGATGCCGATACGCGCGCCCTAGAGGCGGATCTGTCCGCGGGTCTTCATATGGGGGTCCGCATTGACCATGATATGTCTGGTGGGGGAAAGCTGACGGTAAGCTATGGCAACCTTGATCAGCTTGATCTTCTTTGCAGCGCGCTATCGGCTGCTGCACTGGACGCGAGTCTTCGCAAGCGCTGATGGTCTGCGCGGTGCCCGCTAGTCTGACGCCAAGTCCTTGAGAATCCCGTTCAGCACCAGCCTGCCGGCGGGGGTGGTCTTTAGCCTGCCTTTGGCACAAGAAACGAGGCCAAGCTCGCCCAGGGCAGCTATGCGGCTTTCAGGAATGCCCCGACCTGCCATTGACGCATGACGATCAAGGTCAAGCCCTTCGCTCGTGCGTAGTGACATCAGCATGTATTCAAGCGCAACTTCGTCTGGCGTCAGCCTGTCGCCCAGTCGCTCACCGCCCTTACCGGATGTCACAGAATTGAGCCAGACCGTGGGATCTTTCCAGGCCTCGGTCGCGTGGCGACCCAGTTCGTCTGTAACCCGCCCGTGAGCACCCGGACCGATGCCAACGTAATCGCCCCCTCGCCAGTAGATCAAGTTATGACGGGACTCAGCGCCTGGCCGCGCGTGGTTCGACACTTCATACGCTGGCAATCCGGCAGCGTTACACAGCTCTTGCGTGAGCTCGTACATATCGGCACCGAGATCTTCGTTCGGCAGTCCGGCCAGCTTGCCCCGCGCCGCCCGCGCCGCGAACACAGTCCCATCCTCAACGGTGAGCTGGTAGAGTGAGATGTGGTCCCCAGCCAAAGCGAGCGCTTGGGTAAGCTCTGCGCGCCATTCGCTAAGTGATTGAAATTGGCGCGCGTAAATCAGATCAAAGCTCACCCGATCAAAGATGCCCTTGGCGATTTCGAGGGCCAGCAGGGCTTGGCGCTTTGAGTGAAGGCGCCCAAGCGCCTGAAGGGCCGCATCATCAAGTGCCTGAACCCCCAACGACACCCGATTAACCCCGGCGCGGCGGTAACCTTCAAATCTGGCCGCCTCCACCGAGCTTGGATTGGCTTCAAGCGTGATTTCTATATCGTTCACGGTGGGCCAGCTTTCTCGAACGCAGTCGATCAACCCGGCAACCACCTCTTGTTTCATCAAGGATGGGGTCCCGCCCCCAAAATAGACGGTCTGCAGAACCCGGCCTGGCGTCTTTGCGGCCTGTCGGCGAATTTCGGAACGGTAGGCCTCAAGCCAAGCGGATTGGTCAATCTTGCTGGCGACGTGGCTGTTGAAATCGCAGTAGGGGCACTTTGACTCGCAAAACGGCCAGTGGATGTACAGCCCAAACCCACCCGACTGCCAATCATGGCCACCTAGATTATGATGAGATGGTTCTTTCATGCGTTATCAAAACTCTGCAGGCCGCCGGATCTGGCTATGCGGCCGGAAAAGCAGCGCTCTGCCAGTGCGGCGCGACAGGATTTGGCCAAAATGAGGCGCGCAAGCTCGCTTAGGCATGGCGCCTCAGGCAGAGCCGGATGTTTCACGTGAAACATTTTGAGGTCATCTGCCCGAACGCCGCTGCACGATGGCTCAGCAGATTCTTCTGTTCAGAAGTCATTTCAGCAAAAGTCACATCATGACCCAGCGGCTGGAACATCGGATCATACCCATGACCCAGTTTGCCCCGAAGCGGCCAAACCAACTGACCCTCAGCAGAGCCCTCAAAAACCTCTTCATGCCCGTCAGGCCAAGCAAGCACCAACGCACAACGAAACCTGCCCAGAAAGGGGGGCGTGGCCCCCGTCTGTAAAATCATCGCCCACGCTTTCTCCATCGCGCGGAGAAAATCCCGACCCTCGGGTCCTTCAGCCCAGTCAGCGGTGTAGATCCCGGGCGCGCCACCAAGAACATCGATCTCGATCCCCGAATCATCTGCGAGCGCCGGCAGATTGGTGGCCCGGGCCACATGATGCGCCTTGATCCGGGCGTTCCCGACAAAACTCGTCTCCGTCTCCTCCGGGGCCTCTAGGCCAAACTCAGCCGCTGACTTCACAGCAACACCACAGGGCGCCAAAAGCGCAACCAGCTCGTCAACCTTGCCCTGATTGTGGGTCGCAAGAACCAGAAGCGAGCCCGAAAAACGCCGTGCGGTCATTGCCCCAGCGCTTCCTTCTGTGCGGCCACAAGATTGGCGCAGCCCGCTTTCGCAAGCGCCAGAAGCGACAGCATCTCCGCCTCAGAAAAACTGCTCCCCTCGGCAGACATCTGAACTTCGACCAACCTTCCGCGGCCCGTCAGCACAAAATTCCCGTCTGTTCCCGCGTTCGAATCCTCCGGATAATCAAGATCCAACACCGGTTGCCCGGCATAGATCCCGCAAGAGACGGCCGACACGTGGTCAATCAAGGGGTCGCTGCTGATGGATCCTGCCGCCAAAAGCCGATTGATCGCCAACCGCAAGGCAACCCAGCCACCCGTGATCGATGCACAGCGCGTGCCGCCGTCGGCTTGAATTACATCACAATCAATCACGATCTGACGCTCCCCAAGCGCTGCTCGATCAACACAGGCCCGCAACGATCTTCCAATAAGTCTTTGAATTTCTTGTGTTCTTCCAGACTGCTTGCCTGCAGCGGCCTCCCGCTTTGTCCGAGAGTTCGTCGCTCTGGGCAGCATACCATACTCTGCCGTCACCCAACCAAGGCCGGTATTCTTCAAGAAGGGCGGCGTCTTTTCCTCAAGCGATGCCGAGCACAAAACATGCGTCTCCCCCATCTTGATAAGACAAGACCCCTCAGCGTGCCTCATCGGGTTGATCTCAATCACGACATTGCGCAATTCGTCTAGCTTCCGGCCCGAGGGACGCATGGGTGTTCTCCTGAACTGTCTTGTGCCAGATATGCCCGAGCGTCCTTGTGATGCAACCCTCATTGACGCTGGGGCCAACGCATCCATAATCATAGCGCCATGACATACAGCGAAAACCTACTGGCTGAACTCAATGACCGCTCCCGCGAGGTCTTTCGCCGCGTGGTTGAGGGCTATCTCTCCTCCGGTGGGCCTGTCGGCTCGCGCACCTTGACCCGCAGCATGACCGAGCGCCTCTCCGCCGCAACTGTGCGCAACGTCATGCAAGATCTTGAACTTCTTGGGCTCCTTGACAGCCCCCATGTCTCAGCTGGCCGCATTCCCACGCAGCAAGGGCTTCGCCTTTTCGTGGACAGCCTCCTCGAGGTTGGCTCGGTGGCCTCCGAAGACCGCGAAATCATGGATGCCGCGCTCGCCTCGGGTGAAAAAGACGTAGCCACCCTGTTGGATCAGGTCAGCACCACGCTTTCCGCCATCACCAACGGCGCCAGCCTTGTCCTCTCGCCCAAACAAGATGCCGTTATCAAGCATATCGAGTTCGTCAGCTTGGCGCCCGATCGGGCTATCGTGGTTCTCGTCTTTGCCAATGGTCATGTCGAAAACCGCATGATCGTGCCGCCCACAGGCCAAACCCCGTCCTCCATGCGTGAGGCCGCAAACTTCCTTAACGCCCTGGTCGAAGGCAAAACCCTAGCCGAGTTGCGCCTCAACATCGGTCAGGAAATCACCCGCCGTCGTCAAGAGGTTGATTCGCTGGCCCGGGAACTGGTCGAAAGCGGTCTCGCCGTCTGGCAGCCCCAAGACGACCAGCCCGACCGCCTGATCGTGCGGGGCCGCTCGAATCTGCTCAGCGATGCGAACGAGGTCAACGACATCGAACGCATTCGCCGCCTGTTCGATGACCTTGAACGCAAGCGTGACATAGCCGAGTTCCTCGATCTGACCGAAGGCGGCGAAGGTGTGCGCATTTTTATCGGTTCTGAGAACAAGCTTTTTTCACTTTCGGGTTCCTCTCTGGTCGTCTCTCCCTATATGAACGCTGATCGACAGAT
>JACCDK010867731.1_pt1 | contig 12945 bp, 14 predicted proteins | sample 7445871 | NCBI WGS metagenome assembly JACCDK01 (sample SAMN15323436, study PRJNA562643) | freshwater metagenome | isolation source: river surface water | place: USA:Blue River Watershed | collected 2017-08-15 | reverse complement strand
GTTGTAGCAAGAATCTTTCCGTCTGGGGCAATATCGAGCTCGCGGATGCGCTCACCGACATTGACCTTTTCAATGGCACCGACTGTGGTGCGATTACGTAATTGGATAAAGATCAGGGACTCTTCGCGCAAGGTTCCCATCACAAGCTGTGATTGCCAGCTTCCCCAGAGCGCTCCTTGTGGAAGTGCGATCAGCTCGGTTGGTGCAACAGATGGGACCCAGTTGGTAAGTGGCTTGGTAAAACCTTCGTGGCTACCGGTGACCTTTGGTCTTACATAATCACCTGATGAATATGGCTCGCCGAAGGTAACTGCAGGCCATCCATAATCTTGGCCTTTGGTGATGAGATTGAGTTCATCTCCCCCGCGTGGACCGTGCTCTGAGACATATAGATTGCCGTCGCGAATCACGATGCCCTGTTGGTTGCGATGGCCTTGTGAGATTTTCTCAACCGATTTCTGACTTACTTTGAAGATTGATCCGAGATCACCGCGTACCTTGGGTTGGTTGATCTTGGTAAATCCGAGATCGCCGACTGTCAGATAAACAGAAGACTTATCGATGACTTCAATTCGCCCAGCTGCATGCTGAACCGCACTGACTGGAACGCAAGGTTTGCTGGTAAACCAGGTCTTGCCGCGTTGCAGCGACGGTGTTGCAATGTTAAGTTGGTAGGAGGCAAGAGTTACCGAAACGCATTGGCGGGTTCGATCATAGGTTGGGTATGAAGCAACAATTGCAGCACCCTTTGCTGTCTCTGACAGGACTGCGATATCTGTGATGGCAAAGCGTGAATCATCTAGGCGTTTACGCGTTGAATCAACGCGTCCAAGAAACGTTTCGCGTTGGCTTATTGGATCAAAGAGGTAGAGCGAGAAGCCATCTTTGCCGCCACCAAGTAATGAGCGACCGTCTGCAAGTTGGGCGATCGCTGCACCACGTTCGCCAGAAGATGTTCGCACATGAGACTTCGGCGTATCAATTTCTGTAATTGTCAGAGTTGGTCGAGTTGAGGCACTTGCTGTAGAGAAATCAATGAAGAGGCCCAGGATGAAGGCTGCGGTAAGGATCACAGCCCATGTGATTACCTGACGTTTCATTTGATGAGGATATCTTTCCAAAGTTATCAAGCGCTACTTTAAGTACCTGTCATTTAAACAATTTGTTCAATCTTTACATGAACGCTCTTTCGAGAAGAATCATGGGATCTACTCAAGTAACCTATGGGCCATGAAACTCATTGGTATCGCTATCGCTGCAGTAGTTGCTCTCTTCTTCCTTGGAAGTTCGGCAAGTTCCATCTTCTCAGATATCAAATCACAGGTATCAAGCCTTACATCTGGGGTAAGTGATTTGCTTCCTGCAGGTGATGCTTATGGCGTGGGATTGGAAGAGGGAAAGAAGATCCTCGAAAACACCGATTACCTTGATCAGATGAATATCGCACTTCTCCCAGGTGCTTCAGAGTTAATCCAGAGCATAAAGAGTGGGCAGATCACCGAAGAGCGCATCTCTGAGATTGCAAATCTCTACTTCCCAGTTGCTGCAGTTAAAGCAGGAATTGTTAATCTCTCAGCAGAGAACCGCGCAGAGTTTGTTCGCGGAATGGTCGCCGGATACTTCCCGCAGGCAAATTAATTCTTAGCTTTGGATTTTGGCCAAGCACCTGTTGCCCAGAGCGCCCAAAGAACTAAGAGTGGTTGAAAGAAGAGGCGTGTAAGGCGCGCTTGGTCGGTATCTAATCCGAAGGCGTCGATGCCGTTGATGTATTGCGAGATGTTGCCAGGAAAGATTGCAACGAAAAATGCGGCGGTGATCCAACCGACTTGGCGGCGGTACTGCAACGATGCAAGTGCGATACCGAGTGCGATCTCAACAACGCCCGATGCCAGTACAACAAAGTCTGCATCGAGGGGCAACCAAGTGGGAACCTGTGCTTGAAACTCAGTGCGACTGGTTGTTAAGTGAGTGATGCCAGCATAGGTGAGCGCTCCACCGAGAAGGATCTGTCCTGCTTTGCGTAACATCTCCATCGCGTGCCACCTTTTCCTTAGCTACGAGAACTGCTCAGTCAGGATCTTACTGATCACAGGGACAGCAGTCTTATAACTGATTCCGTAAATGTACTGGAAAGCTTCTTCAAAGGTGTGTCCTTTTGCCATGTGCGAGTAAAGATCTGTGAGCGAATCGACGCCCTTGACCGATACTAGAATCTCTGCGATTCGAGCGCTTACTTCAGATTTCATTGCATAGGGGAAATTTGACCAGTTGTTTCCATAATGTTTGAGGTCGAGGAAATCTTCCATCAAACTCTCAGTGATCTTCACGCACCCCTGTGAGGATCCTCCCAGGCATGCCGAACTCGCAAGCCTCGCATCGACAGCTCGGAAACGCATAAATTCATCAAAAGAGTCAAAGTTCGGGGCAGCTCCTTCAACAAAGACTGCAGCACCCTCGTTGAACCATGTTGGGGGAACGTAACCCATTTGATACCAGCGATCGCCAAGAATCTTTCGTTGGATATTGTGAAAGTACTCGTGACTCATAGTTAGACCCTTGTCGCTTCGCAGGTATCCACTGTAAGTAAGGTCTGTTCGTTTCTTCGCTTCGCCCTCCACAATTCCAATTAGTGCCCAGCCATTGCCTTTTGTATCGGTAAATCCCATCGCGCTCCAACACATTTGACGCTGGCTCTGACACATATCGGGAACAGTGTTGTCGTAGTTTCTTCTAAAGCTTTCGGGTTCATTGGAAATGAGTGAGCGAAATGTTTTATCAGCCCACGCTGAGTCCTCGTAATTGAAGACGATAACCGTAAGGTTTGATGGTTCTGGGGCTGATGGAAAAGCTCTGGAAACTACCGAAATACGACTCTCCCAGTCAGTAAATGGCGAAGTTGTATTCGCTCCCTGGAGAAGAGTCAACGTGGGCGCTTTTGATGATGATTTCTTGACTGAGAGAGAAATCGACTGCCAGGCCTTATATGCAATTCCATCACGATTTTCGTATAAGTCATTCCACGATGAAGGAATCTTGGCAGGTACAGTGAATTTCTCAGATTGGATCGCAAATTTCCCATCGATTGCTTGAGACCAGAGTATTTCAGTCATCGAAAGTTTAGGAGTTTCGGGTGTTGGTGTGACTGACGGTGTTGGGGATGGCGTTGGCGCTGGTTTGCTCGCGCTATTTGCAACCACTCTTACGCCCTTGCTCCAGACCTTCTTCTTTCCTTGAGCTATACAGGTGTATTTGAGTCCCTTTGAAATTGAATTCACTCCGACCTTGCCACAAGAACCGCCAGCTTTAACGGCTGCCTGGGCAGTTGGTGCTAGCGCTGAAATGAGAGATAGGGCAAGGAGGAAAGAGAATGACTTCTTCATGGAAAGAATCTAACCAGTCAGTCAATCCATTAACCAGAATGGTCTGTCCATAACTGGTCACATACATAGGAAAGAGGCCCCAGGTGACGAAATCCCGAGGCCTCTAGCGGTGCGTGTGACTGGCGGGATTCGAACCCGCAACCATCGATATCGTCATAATCGTGCTCTATCCGTTGAGCTACAGCCACACGCGGGTGCAACTTAAGGCTCGGATTCCCTGAGAAAAGTCGAGTTCGTTAATCCTGTGTACAACTTGGAGATCACGCGAGGTGAGGATTAGAGTGACCAATGATTTCGTCATAATCGCGCAGGAAGTATCAGAGCTACAGTTAAAAGCCCGCGGCAAATGCTGCGGGCTTTTCTCGTAGTGGTAGCCTGAATGCACTTCGTCAAAAGGGTGATAGTTCTATTTTGAGCGACACGTTAAGGCCCGCGGCAATTGCTGCGGGCCTTTTCTTTTACTTAACTAGTGTGCGCGTCAGACGATTACTGCTCGGGTAGATAAACCGGGATAACAATCTCGTTGTATTGCAAGAAGCCCGGTTTAAACGGTGGATCGAAGCGACAGATCCTTGTCTCATCCGATAACGCTAGGCCGGCCTTGCTGGCTGCCGCTCGTAGCTCTCTACTCTTCTTCTCCGAAAGTTCTTGCGTTGCCTTACCTCGAAAAGATGAGGCGATACATGTCTCACTCTCAAGTTCACGCAAGATAACTCGGGGATCGTTGGGATCGGGAAGGTGGCCAAAGGTGCTCCCTGATGGCATCACGAATGAGACGAACCATTCATTCTCATGTGACTTGTCGGCCTTCTGGGCTGCGATAACGGGTGCGGTCATCGCGATCTTCTCTTGCGTGCGGTTGCCTTTCGATATGTATCTGATCAGATGGCCAAATGCGGTCCCGGTAGCTTCAGAGTACTTGGCAGAGACTTTAACTTCGGCGAGCACGCATGGCTGATATTCGCGAACCTCAAAATCTTTATAGCTTTGAATTACTCGAAATTCTTGTCTCTGTGTCATAGATAAATCCTAGTGAAGCTTCTCCCAATGCGCAGCAATGTGAGCAAAGTATGAGGATCTTGTGAGCAAAGCGCGCATGTTTCAGGTCTACTCTCGATCTAACTACTAGTGCTTAGAAATGAGTAATCATGAACGAAGAAGTTAAGGAAGAAGAACCAACATCTCTCTGCCATCTCTGTCGGAAGAATCCATGTATATGTTTGAAAGAGTTAACGTAAGAATTCGATCCAGAATAGAGAGTTGCTAGAGGCGGTAACCGAACCAGAGATTCTGGCACTTGCGCGCAAGTGGTTCTCGTCCCACCCGAAGTAAAGCTTTTAGAGCGGAATCGGAAGTTCTAGCTCTTGCCCATGTGTCAGTGATTGAGTCGGAAGACCAGAGAGCACGTGGACCTTGGCAACGCCATGGACCTTCCACATCTTTTCATCGCCTCGTCTTACAAGTGCCGTTAACTCGTCAATTCCCAAGAGGATTTCATCGTTGTGGGGATGGAGCAATACTTTGGCAGCGCTATCTGGCATCCACTTAAAGAACTTGTTGTAGTGAGGAATGACGCGGATCTCAGGAAAGAGTGCCAGGCCATCGCTTGGGCCATGTTTGAGAATACGAAGATTTGGAATCGTAAGACTTAAGACCATTGCTCCTGCGCTACATCCAGCAAGGGATGTTCCAGATTTCCAGTTGCTGACAACAGCGTTCCATACCGGTGTATCGCGAAGAGTCTGCGCTAAATAGTGTGGGTCTCCCCCAGATATGTAGATCAGCGCACTGTCGTTGATGAGATCGGCATATTGCTGATCCATTGCGGTTTCGCGCTCGTAGATGGGGAGAAAGACTTGTTCGACGCCTAAACGATCGGCTTGAGCTTTGCCGAGTGCGCGCCAGTAATCCAGACGGTCTTCACTTTCTTGTCCAGCAGCAGTTGGTATCTGTACAAAGGTTGGTCTCTTCCCGTGGGCAAGAGCGTCATTGATTAGCGTCTTTTCAAGATCAACCATTGCAGGCAGATATTCACCAGAACCAACGAGTGCGATCGAACCAGGCATGGTCGCGAGTCTATGGCTATGATCGGTAGATGAGCCAACTCTTCTCACCGCTAAGCATTCGCGGGACAACATTTAGCAATCGCGTCTGGGTTTCTCCAATGTGTCAGTACATGGCAGAAGATGGCGTTGTCGGCACCTGGCATCAGGTCCATATTGGTTCGTGGTCTACCGGTTCTCCTGGTTTGATCATGCTGGAAGCAACTGCCGTAAGGCCAGATGGACGAATCTCTATCGGCTGTCCTTCAATTAACGATGAAGCACATGCTCTGGCATTTAAACCGATTGTTGATTTCGCTCATTCGTATGGAGTCAAGGTTGGAATTCAATTGGCACATGCAGGTCGCAAGGCTTCGACGATGCGTCCGTGGGATGACCACCGGCTTGCAGCTAAAGAAGATGGTGGCTGGCAGGCGATCTCATCCTCTGCAACAGCATTTGAGGGATATCTAGTTCCGCGCGAAGTCAGTAAAGATGAGATTGCAGAACTTGTTCAGGACTTTGCTGCAGCTGCAAAGCGGGCAGTCGATGTCGGCATCGATGTCATTGAGATCCACGCAGCACATGGCTATCTCATCCATCAGTTCTATTCACCTCTTATGAATCAACGTAGCGATGAATATGGTGGCAGCTTTGAAAATCGCACCCGCTTCTTACTTGAGGTCGCAACTGCTGTTCGTCAGGCAATCGGTGAATCTGTGCCACTCTTTGTTCGCATCTCAGCAACCGACTGGGTTGATGGTGGATGGAACCTCATCGATTCGATTGAGGTCTCAGCAAAACTTAAAGAGGTCGGCGTTGATCTGATCGATGTCTCAAGTGGCGGTGCTGTCCATAATGCCAAGATTGATGCCAAGCCAGGATTCCAAGTTCCTTTTGCGGCAGCGATTAAAACTGAGACAGGGATTGCAACGGGCGCAGTTGGCTTAATCACTGAGGCAGAACAGGCAGAACATATTGTTGCTAGCGGCGAAGCAGATGCTGTCTTCTTGGGCCGAGCAATGTTACGTAATCCGCGCTGGGCGCTAGAGGCTGCAGAGAAGCTAGGCGTACGTATCGATTGGCCACTGCCACTTGATCGTGGACGGACGCTGTAAACCTTTTTACTATCGTGTCTTTCTCACTAAAGGTAGCCAAAGCAGGCGCCACCCCTTAACCTCATAACAATCCGCTTGGATTACAACTGTTAAAAAGGGGTCATCATGGATGAAGAGTCACTGCTCGAGCAATGGAATCAAATGCGTTCTCAGGTCATTCAGTCGCAAGTTGCACCTGCTCTAGTTCTCATTGGAATTGCAGTTCTCGCAACGCTTGATCTATTTAAAGATGCACCGGATTCAGCTAAGTACCTTGTGTTGGGTCTTGCTGCGATCACTGGAATTCTTGCCACAATCAGCCAGTACGCCGCTGTCCGTGAAGGTGAAGCCCTTCTCGTAGATCTACGTAATCTTGAGAAGCCTTCGGCTCTCTCTGCAAAGATTGCAGACTCTCGCGGATTGCTCTCACTTTCTGCAATCACGATCGTGATCTTCGATATTGCGATGTTCTCATTGGTTGTATGGGCAGTACTTGGTTCATAAATGCCTATTGAAATCATTTTGATAGTTATCTACGCAGTCGTGATTCTCGCAATTGTGACCCGCTTTGATCGACCCTCGAAGAAGCGACCCCGCATTACGGGCCGCGGTGGAGATTTCGAGTAAGGCTAAGACTTATTTCGGTGTGCGCTCTTTGAGAGAAATAGTGCGAAAACTAGCGCTATGACGATCAGGGCATTGAGCCCCATCTCAAGGAGCGCGCGATCGAAGGCGGTATCGCTCTTTCCGGTTTGCAAGGTAAGTGATGCTCCTACCGTCAGGATATGTCGGACGGCTGCGATGACTCCGATAATCAAGAACTTATCTAGCTGATAGACGCCATCGGTGAAGCGTGAAATCACAGTGCGTAAGATTTCAAGGATGATCACGATGAAGAGGATGTCGTTGACTCCTTGGATCATGCCATTAGGGAAGAAGGGCGCTGTCTCAATCAGTCTCTTAATGCTGTAGAAGAATGCGCCAATGCCAATGACAAGCAGAGCTACAGCCAGGATCGCGTGGAAGAGATCTTCAACGAAATCAACATATTTCAGGGGCAGGATCGAGGTCTCTGCCGTCTCTACTGAATTTTTCGCCATATAAAAGTGTAGGCGTTATCTCCCAGATTTACATCGTTCCGAGCAGTATTTAACGTTCTCCCAATCGCGCGCCCACTTCTTGCGCCACTCAAATTCACGCTCGCAGCGCAGGCATACCTTGGGTGCAAAGCCGTTCTTGACCTTAGCTTTCATCCTTAAACCTTACGGAGCAAGGGGTGCCACTAGGTAGCGGCTCAACGTTGAAACTGGGCTTGCTTGATTGGCGTGCTGTGCTTTAAAGGCTGATGTGCCATCTTTGCCGCAGAGGAATGTGATTGCTTGTGCCCCACCTCGGTGAATTGGAATCCACTTGGTGAGGTCATAAATGTTTCCATCGATAACGCTCCAACATGCAGAAACGGTATTTCTCTTCTTCACTTCATCCATTGTGTAGGCAGCCGGCTTTACAGTCACAGATGGTGACGGTGTTGCAGAAGGAGCTGGTGTCACAGATGGTGATGGTGTAACTGCCTGAGCTGCTCCACGTAGAACTTCACCCGGAACTTCACGATCGCCAACTGCGACAGTGATCTCAGACTTTGCGCGAGATGTAATCAGAAAGCTATAAGTACCGGCTTGTGCAGTCGCGCTATAGCGAGCAAGGTAGAGATAATTTGTCTTCCCGTATGGCTCATAGAACTTTGTGCGCTCATTGATTCGCATGGTTACACGGGTTCCATTTGGTGCGGTGATTACAACCTGTGGCAGTTGAGCAGTCTTTAACCCATTCTCTGGTTTCTTATCGACAATGAGATACTGCACAGATAGTTGATCGCCGGCTTTTAGATCTGCGCGGAAACCTTTACGTTCTCCTGCCTTATTAAAGGAAGCTCTGACTGCAAATGAGACTGTTCCATCGACTAGCAATGGTCCCTTGCTAGCTGTGGTATCGCTATTGAGCAAGAAGACTGGTTGATGAGCTAAAGCAGGGCTGACCCCTGCCAGGAGAAAGAGTGTGATCAGAATCGATAAGCGGCGCATTTCAAAAGGGTACATTGTGGCCAATCATGTCGCTTGTTGAAAATACTTCTAGAAAACTATTCTCTTATCCCCCGCGTACTCCAGGTTTTATAGATTCCAAAACCTAGAAGATAGATAGGAAATGCGATCAAGATAATCTCGCTAATGAGATTGCTCTGTACGCCAAGAGTCTTCGAATAATTCCATGACAGGTACGTCAGATTGCCAAGATAGACAATGCCAAAGGGCAAGGTAATCCGGCGCAGCTGATCGACTCGGACAATGTGCGGAACCTTAAAATATGTCAGCTGAGACATTCCAAGGATCAAGGTAAAGATTGCTACCTCTGTAGGTGTTGAACCAAAGACAAGGAAGGTTGGTACCGCCAGATTCCAAACGGCTGGAAATCCATTAAACCAATGATCATCAGTTTCAATATCAGAACGAGCAAACCATAGAGCTGATGTGAGAAATATGAAGCCTGCAATCAGCGCTTCGTATTTGGCAGGAAGCATTTCGAAGTTGAGCATAAATGCAACGGGCACAACAACGCAGGTAACGTAATCGACGACAAGATCAAGGATCTGTCCATTGATCAGTGGGGCGTGAATCTCTACATCGAGCCCACGTGCGATGGGACCATCTAAACCATCAAGAATCTGCGAGACGATCAACCACAACAAGGCGATACGGACTTCACCATCGACAACACCTTGTAGAGCGAGCATTCCGATAACGGCGCCACTGGCAGTTAAAACGTGGAGGGCATAGCCAGCACGACGAGCAGCGTTCGGTGTCAGGTTAGCCATTGCGCAATCGTACTTGTGAGATGGGGTGAGGAGGCTGGAATGAAGTTACGGGTTGAGTGCTTCTAAACGCTCAATGAGTCCCGGGTATGCCGGCTCTCGCGACATGATCTTCTCCAGATCTTTTCGCGCCTGAGCCTTCTTTCCGAGTTTTTCATAGGTGTAGGCACGTTCCCAGAGACCGCGATTGAGGATTATCTCTGTACGAGTTCGCTTGGCTAAGGCCAACTTAAAACACTCAAGGGAGGCATCAAAGAATCCTTTTTCGCGAAAAGCGATTCCACGAAAGATCAAGAGCATCGCTGTTGCATCATCTTCATTTTCAATATCTTCTGTAGTGGCGATTGCATCGTCATACCGCTTTAGCGCAATTTCTAAATCAACGACAGAGATCGCAGAGATCTGATCAGATTCAACTTCTTCGACAACTGCTAGCGCTTTCTCTAAATCCCCTTGGATCTGCAGAATCTCTGCATAGATAAGGCCCAAAGCAGTAACGTTAAATCGCTCCTTGGCGTGGATTCCTGGAGTAACCTGAACCATAGGAATAATTCCGGCAAAGTACTTTCTGACCAGCTTATGTGAGAAGAGTTCTTGGCGCCGTGGCCAGAGATCGTGGGCTAATTGGAAAGATTCTTTTTCTAGTTCATCGTTGGTAACACCGTGCAGTACTTGGATTGCCTGCATAGCAAGTGAGAGATCTGGGAATTTCTCTGCCAATTCACGGGTCTTCTTAAAGACTAACTGCGGAGTATTAATCGCTTGATCACCGTAGATGTCGTGAAAGAGTGCACTTAGCGCTTTCTCGGCCTTGCTCGAGAAGAAACCGGCGCTAGGAGCCACAATGCGTTGCGAAGTGGGAACATCAAGTGCAGCTGCACCTGGATCAATGACATCTTCGACATAGACCTCACCATCGACTATCGACTCTTCAGTGCGGGTTCTCGAAGATCTCTTCTTCTTTAGAGATTTGCTCTCAGTCCAATAGAGTCCACTTCCTGGAATTCCAGCAGATGTTGTGACGCGACCTCTTGAGTTAAGGCTGATTCTTGCACCGGGCACACCAGCAGATATTCCGATTGAACTCTTTCCAAAGGTCAACCTGATCCCCGGAAGGATCTTCATAGATTTACGGAATCTAAAACCCATCTTAGAAGCGGTCCTTGCCAGTAAGTTTTGCTTCTAGCTCATCTGCCTTCTTTACAAGGATATTTATAGGCGCTTCAACTTCGAGCTCATCTAAGGTTGCAAGCCAGGATGTGTGCATGATTGCGTAGACATCTCCAATTTGAGCTACACCAAACGGGATGACGCCCTGCATGAGGGCTGCGGCATCGACTTCGCCAACTAAACCAACTGGTGTAGAGAAGGTAACTAACGGCTCGAAGTTATGTACTGAGATCGTGTGTGTGCGCTGGTTGGCAACATCAAAGAGCAGACGAATGGTATTTGGCTCTTCCCGCTCGATTTTGTAGCGTGAGTGGAGAAATGTCGATAGATCCTGCCAGGTAGCCATAATTCCTCCGAATTACCGTGAGAGCGATAACCAAAAGGTTACTGTGCTACCACTTTCCCGTCCAACTCTACTGTGAAGCGCTGTTGGCCTTGCCTACGCGAAAACTCGCAATAATGTTGCGATACTTAGTCACTAGAGAAAAGTTTTATACATTGTCCGAGGAGAAGAAATAGATGTCCTATCTTGAACAGTCAGCGCCACCACAAGGCCCGATGCGTTATGCCTCTTTCCAGCATCGCCTTGGCGCGTATGCACTTGATTCCGCATTCTTCCTTCTCACAATTTTTCTCGCTGGATTGCCTTGGTTTATCTGGAGTTTTGTTACCTGGGGTAAGGGTCAGACTCCGGGTAAGCAGATTCTTAAGATCCGTGTCTACAACTCAGTGACTGGGCAACCAGTGACCTGGGGGCATATGGCGGTGCGTGAGTTTCTGGTTCCGCTCACTGTAATTATAGGAACCATCCTCACCAGTGGCTTGCTCTTAGTTGTCTGGGTAACGTTGGAGATCGTCTTCTACTTTACAAAAAATAGTCGCACTCTTCGTGATCTTTGGGTTAAGACAGCTGTAATCAATGAGGCGCAGTAATGAGTGAATTCATTCCGTCAGGTCAGCTCCCAGCTGCTTCTCTTTCGCTAGGCGAACAGGATGCAAAGACTGGTAGCGGTCTTGCAATCGCATCATTTGTCACTTCGATTGCGACAATATTTGTTACCGCAGGCTTTCTCTCATTTATCGGTTCGATCTTGGGCCATGTTTCGCTCTCCAAGTTAAAGAAGGCAGGCAGCGTAGAAAACCGCGGCCTTGCAGTAGCCGGTGTAATCATCGGTTGGGTATCAACGGCGATCGCGTGGATCTTCCTGATCGGATTTGTTCTTCTCCTGGTTGGTGCATTCTCAGCATCAGATTCTTCGCTATGGGATGATCTTGTAAATGAGTGGGATCAGAACTACAACAGCTTCTAAAAGAAAATCTCCCACGCATATGCATGGGAGATCTTGTAGCCCCGAAGGGATTCGAACCCTCGTAGCTGGCTTGAGAAGCCAGAGTCCTAGGCCGCTAGACGACGGGGCCCTAGATTGTTGAAACGCACTTCTTTACTTCTTCACTGCTTTACTACCGGTACTGCGCTGGGGTACCAGGACTCGAACCTAGACTTACTGAACCAGAATCAGCAGGGCTGCCAATTACCCCATACCCCAAAAGGTGTGAACCTTAAGTGGGAGAAGTTTACCCCACGCTCTAGAGCGAAATTGCCCCAGTAATTCGTGCAAGGCAGGCCTCTTTACCCAGTAATTCCATAGATTCAAAGAGGGGTGGAGAGATCGTGCTACCGGTTGTAGCGATGCGCAGAGCGGTAAATGCGATCCGTGGCTTAAGGCCCATCTCTTCAATCAAGGATGCGCGAAGGGCTGCCTCAATAGATGTGTGATCCCAGGTTGTAAGTGGGGTGAGCTCGGCAAGAGAACGTGTGAGGATCTCCTTAGAGGCAGCATCTGAAATCTTAGAAGCGCTCTCGGCCTCAACTGCAAAGTTGGTGGTAAATAAGAAGGCGAGCATCTTTGGAACCTCGCTCAAGGTAACGATGCGCTCTTGAATAAGTGGGAGCGCAGATTTAACCAAAGCGATCTCGCTATCTGTACCGGTGATGATTCCACCGTCTTTGAGGAACGGTAGCGACCACGATAGGAACTCATCAATTGTGAGCGCACGAATCTTATCGCCGTTGATCGCTTCAAGCTTCTTCATATCAAAACGTGCAGGTGAAGAGTGAACCTTCTCGACAGTAAAGAGATCACAGAGTTCTTTCATTGTGATGTTTTCGCGATCGTCGCCTGGTGACCAACCCAAAAGTGCTAGGTAGTTACAGATTGCCTCTGGCAGGTAACCCATCTGGCGATACCAAGCAATTGATACTTCGCCGTTGCGCTTTGAGAGCTTGGCATTATCTTGCCCCATCACAAAGGGAAGATGGGCAAAGACTGGGTAATCCTCGATCGCTACGCCCATCGCCTGATAGACGCGAATCTGTCGTGGAGTTGAAG
>JACCDK010051848.1_pt1 | contig 12947 bp, 5 predicted proteins | sample 7445871 | NCBI WGS metagenome assembly JACCDK01 (sample SAMN15323436, study PRJNA562643) | freshwater metagenome | isolation source: river surface water | place: USA:Blue River Watershed | collected 2017-08-15 | reverse complement strand
GATTGGCCGCCGTGACCCTCGACCTGATCGACTTCGACGGCGACGAGCTCTACTTCAACAACGTGCCTGCTCTTGCGGGCAAGACCTACCGCGATGCACTGCTCGCGTTCACTAACGCATCCGTGATTGGTTTGGTCGACGAAGCCGGCGAAACCCACCTGAACCCATCGCAGGACACCGTCTTGACCGCCAACACTCGTGTTATCGCGGTTGCAGAGGATGACGACAAGGTTGTCTACACCGGTGTTCGCGAGGACATCGCCAACAAGAAGATTGCGGCAGCCAAGCGCCCAGCCCGCAAGCCAGAGCACCTCTTGGTTATCGGTTGGTCGGCGATGGGTCGATCGGTGCTTCAAGAACTCGCATCCTTCGCACCAAAGGGCTCGACCGTGCACATCGTTGCTCAGACCAAGTTCGTGGCCGAAGCCGAACTCAAGGAATTCAAGTTCGGACCAAACCTCACCGCAACCTTTGCCCCGCTTGCCGGAAACATCGAGGAATTGATCGCGGCTGCTGAAGCGAAGAACTACAACGAGATCATCGTGCTCGGCTACCGTCACGAGATCACTCAGGCAGAAGCAGATGCACAGACCATGCTCACCATGCTTCAGCTCAACCAGATGTTCGACGACCAAACTAACAAGGTGGTCAAGACTCGTCTGGTTGCCGAAATCCTTGATGGCGCGAAGGCCGAACTGGCTCGAGTCGCTGCGGTTGACGACCTGGTCGTCAGCGACAACTTGGCGGCTCTGCTGATTGCGCAGATCAGCGAGAACCCGACTCTGGCACCTGTGTTCGACGACCTGTTCGACGCTGCCGGCGCATCCATCAATCTTCGCCCGATGACTCAGTACGTCGCCGCCGGCAACACTGTCGAGTGGGCTGAGTTGGTTGCAATCGCAGCGGCACACGGAGAATCGGCTATCGGTTACCGCGTTGCCAAGCACGAGGCGGGCGACTCCTCAACTGGTGTCATGCTGAACCCAGCCAAGAACTCGACCTACACCGCGGCCGAGGGCGACGGATTGGTTGTCATCGCAAACGTCTAGGCGAAATCCTCAGCTACAAATGACTGATCTGACAGCGGCGAGTGTGCGTGAAGCCCTCGCCGCTTTCGCATCCCCAAAGCGTGCCGCTGAACTCCAGTGGTTCTTCAAAACCGAACCGGGTGGCTACGGCGAGGGTGACCGGTTTTTGGGGCTAACGGTGCCGCAAAGTCGCGAGGTAGCAAAACAGTTTCGCGATCTGTCTGCTGCTGAGCTTTTCGAGCTAGCCAACTCTCCTTGGCACGAGCACCGGTTGTGCGCGTTGCACATCATGGTGTTGCAGTTTCAGAGTGCCAAATCTGACGAAACCCGAGCCGAACTAGCCGAGCTTTACTGGCGCTTGCTCGATGCAAACCTTGTGAACAACTGGGACCTGATCGACACATCCGCGCCATACATCGGAGCCTGGTGGCTCGACCGTGACGACGCCCTCGAGGCTTGCTCTCAGCTTGCTAGGCACGAAGAAATTTGGCATCGCCGTGCAGGAATCATGTTCACCTTCGCGTTCATTCGTGCCGGGCGACTTGAACCCACTTGGCAAATCGCCGAGCTGCTTCTCGCCGACAAGCACGACCTGATTCACAAAGCGGTTGGCTGGATGCTGCGCGAGGCAGGCAAGAGAGACCTCGACGGGTTGCGTGTTTTTCTTGACGAGCATGTCTCGCGGATGCCGCGAACCATGCTCAGATACGCGATTGAGAAGTTGCCCGAACCCGAGCGCAAGGCATGGTTGGCGCGACCTAGGGCTCAGCACCCGAAACCAGACTCGCGCAAGTGAAGCAGCCGCCGCGACACGATTGCGGTTGAAACCTGCGGTTAGCCACACATTCACAACCGTTGACGTGGGTGCTTGCCTTAGTTTTATTGGGAAGCCCTGACCCAAGGGTTGACCTTCTAACTCTACTCAGAGGACAAAATGATTCTTCAGAAAATCAAGCAGAACCTCGCCGGTTTTGCTGCAGTCACCCTCGTTCTCGCTGGGTTTAGTGCGCTGGCTCCAGCTAACGCGGCGCCTTCGGCTCTCGGCGACATTAACAATCTGGCGTTTACCGACCAAGCACAACTAACCGTGACTTCCACCACCGGCACTGGATCAATCTCCGTGGCCAACGCGGGAAGAGGCTACCTATCCGCTCGAATTGCCGTAAGTCAAGCAGTTGCCAACACGCTTGCTGGCTCGACGATTGTCGGCTCGTTCGCACTCACTGGCCCGAACGGATTGATGAACCTCGATAGCGAGGGTTTCTTCCAGCAGAACCTGATCTATCACCAGAGTGGCGCCGTGGTCGGTCAGGGCCCGACGAACAGTACGGTGAGCATGGTTTGGCCATCGGGCGCAAACTCGGCATCAACCGAAATCCTTATCTCGGCCTACAACAACAACACCAGCTTCTCATTCCCCACCGGAAACTATTCACTGGCCCTAACCCTGAACAAGGATGGTGCAGCACTTCCTCTGGGTTCAGGAGTATCGATAACTTCGATGTCGATCGAGTATCGAGTGGCGGGTAACGTCCTGAATAACACGGCGAATGCATCATCGTGGGATTCGGGTTTCGTCTGTGTGGACATGGCTCAGGTGGTGGCTAATGATGTCCTCACCGTTGAAAAAGTGACTAACGGCACTGCTTCAGACTCCGGTCTCATGATCGACTGGTACCGAGGCGGAAGCTCAGTCTCCGGGTCTATCGCCTACGCGAACAACCGCGCCGTGGTTGCTCAAGATTTGACTGATGGATTCCTCGCTGCACGCGTTCGAGTTTCACTGACCCCTGGTCAGGCTGCTCCGTTGACCATGAGCGTCAACATCAAGAAGGCGAACGGAACAGATGTTTCAACCTCTTGTGGCCCGACAACGGCACCGCCTAGCGCACCTACAGTAGCGGCTACTGGTTCTTCGGCCACGCTCACTTATTCGGCTGGAGGCTTCACCCGATTTGTTTGTGCCCTCTACAACTCATCAAACGTGATGGTGTCCTCCACCACGTCATCGTCCTTGACTGGATGCAGCCTTTCGACTCAGACCAGCGGAACCTACACTGCGAAGTTTGCCTATGCGGTCTACGGCGTTCCTGGCACTTTCTCGCCAGCATCGTCGAGCTTCACTCTGACATTTGGTGGTGGCGGTGGTGGCGGCGGTGGACTACCAGTTTGTTCAGCCGCTATGACGAGTATTCACACGACACAGGCCAACCTGACTCCGTCAAACAGCTACGGACTCTACATCAACAATAATCCGACTATCACCAACTGCGTGACGCCTCAAATCACGGGCGGCGGAACACGAGTAACTCTCAACGGCTCGGTAATTGGCACTCCGGTGTTCTTCCCAAGTGTCGGTTATTCGATTTTCTCAAACCCACCGAGAACGCTAGCGGCGTTGTTGTCGAACCCAAACCTTTCTGGATTGACAATCAACGACGGCGATGTTTACACCGTCAACTACTATCGCAACCTCAATGCGGCTCCGACTTCCTCTGACGTCCCGTTTGCGAGTTTCTCGTTGAATCTTTACCCGAGTGGCAACGTCCAAAATGTTGCTCCTCAGGTGCAGCCGAATGCTCCGATCAACAGCATGCCTACCGAGGTTCCCATCCTGCGTCCGACTCTTGGTTTGAGCCAGGGTGTTCGTGCGGGTGGCACTTTGGTTCTTGAGGCTGCTAACGGTGCGACGGTGACTGAGGTTAAGGTCGATGGTCAGGCTGCTGCTCTCGAGAAGGTTCCCACCGGTGTCGAGATTCTTGTGCCAACCGGTTTGACCCCTGGTGCTAAGGATCTGTTGATTAAGACCAGCACCGGTTCGACCCTTCACGTTGGTGCAATCAAGATTGCCGACCCAGTGCTCGAAGCTCAGAAGTTGGCTGTTGCTAAGGCTGCCGCTTCGGTTGCTTTCCGTGCACCACTTGACCTGAAGGTCTCGGGTTCAAACATCACAAGCCGTCAGGCCGCTGAAGTTCGTGCGATGGTGCGCGAGTACCGTGCAGCTAAGGAAGTTGTTTGTGTTGCTGTTCCAGCAACCAAGGCTTCGACCGCTGCGGCTCGTCAAGCTGCAGTTCGTGCCTGTGCAGTGTTCAAGGCAGCTAACCGCAAGCTCAAGGTGACAGTAATCGTTGAGGCTCCCTCAGGTGCTGCAGCGAACGTCATCAGCACTGAGTTGATCGGATAACCCTAACCAACAAAAAAACGTGGAGTCCCCAACCTGGGGCTCCACGTTTTTTTGTTCGGAAAAGCGAAGTTCGCGTATTACAGTCTTTATATGTATGTTCGGGGTGAGTTGAGGTCCGGGATTGGCAGATTTGCCGTCCTGTTGCTCGCTACACTCTTGGCGATAATGAACCTCGCTCCAGCCAAGGCCGTTGCCCCACTCGGAACGTCTTCGCTTCTCAAGCAGACCCAGACCCAAAACCTACCTGGAATTGATGGGTCGAATCCAAACCAAGGATCTCGCTGGTTCTCAAATTCCCTGGTCTTGAACGACAGAGTTTATTTTTTGGGTGCGACCGACGCCTCGGGTACTGAACTCATGACAACCGACGGCACTGCCGCCGGGACCTACGTTGTCAAGGAAACAGGCGCTGGTGCGGGAACGAACATTAGTGCGTACAGCCAGAAGCTAACTGAATCTAATGGCCTGATCTACTACCAGGTTTCGAACGAAGTTTGGGTCTCGAACGGCACTGCGGCTGGAACTGGCTTGCTCAAGAAGCTTTCCACTCGATACCCAGCTATCCCACAGTCCTTCACCAAAGTTGGCACCAAGACCTTCTTCGTTGCCTATGACAGCTACATCTATTACGCGGATGCCCCTGCGGGACGAGAGCTTTGGGTAACTGATGGAACTTCAGCTGGCACCTCGCTGGTGAAAGATATCTACCCCGGCAACTACCTGTCATACGGTAACTACGTAAACAACGACAGCGGAATCAGCAACCTCACAGAATGCGCGGGCCTAGCGTTTTTCACCGCGAACGATGGCGTCAACGGCTACGAGCTTTGGTCTTCAGACGGAACTTCAGCTGGAACCAACATCGTTAGGGATATTCTCGCTGGCGCTGGAAGTTCGAATCCAAGCGGAATCAAGTGCGTCAATGGCAAGGTCGTCTTCGCAGCTACCTCATCAACCGGAGGACAAGAGCCTTGGGTGTCCGATGGTACTTCTGCTGGCACTTTTCAGCTCACTGACATCTACACGGGTTCTGCCTCGAGCTCTCCGACAGGATTCTTCACATCTAACGGAAAGACCTATTTCAGAGCAAATGATGCCTCAAACGGCACTGAGCTTTGGATGACCGACGGCACCTCTGCTGGAACCGTTCTGTTAAAAAATATAAATCCAGGTAATGCCAGCAGCGCCCCAGTGAACTTTGCTGAGATGGGTGGCAAGGTTTACTTCACCGCATCCGACAGCCGAGGTTACGAACTTTGGGTTACCGATGGAACAACAGTAGGAACCTTGTTCGTTGCGGACATCAACCAAACTGCCCCAGGTGCATCGTCAACTCCAAAAGACATGTACGCCTGGAATTCCAAGTTGTACTTCACGGCCGACAACGGTGTGATCGGTCGTGAACCATGGGTGTCCGATGGCACAAATGCCGGTACCCGTTTGATTCGAGACATGTTCCCAGGCATCTCGGACATGCTCGACACTTCCTACTCGCCTGACAATCTGCCTTACTTCGCAGGCACTTCGGCAGGGCTGTTCTTTACGGCTAACTCACCTGTTTATGCCCAAGAACTATGGGTAACCGATGGTACCGATGCTGGAACACGACTTCTCGTTGATCTACGATCCGGCCCTGGCGCAAGTTACGCCAAGAGCGGCGTTGCATTCAACGGAAAGATTTACTTCAGTGCGTCATCCGCGTATTTTGGCCAGGAACTTTGGTCAACTGACCTGACTACCCAGAACACCCAGCAAGTTGTTGACATTTATCCCGGCGCGCCATCCGGTATGAGAACCGACGTTGCTCACAACATGGCGGTTTATAACGACCGACTTTACTTCTCGGCTCGAAACTTGACCAGCGGATTTGAACTCTGGTCAACAGATGGAACGAGCGCCGGCACCGCAATCGTGGCAGACCTCACATCGGCCAACGCGGGAATCCAAGCACAGTATTACAACGGCCCAACTAACCTCACGGTGTGTAATGGCAAGTTGTTTTTTAGCGCCTTCAGCAATCAGGGCTACGAATTGCATGTCACAGACGGTACCTCTGCCGGCACCACCATGGTCAAGAACATCCAGGTGTACGATTCCTCGAACCCAAGCTACCTAGTCTGCATGAACAACGTCCTGTACTTCGCGGCAGACGACTCGTATTACTGGCAGAACAACTCAGGCACCTTCGGTAATGAATTGTGGAGATCAGACGGCACTTCTGCCGGTACTTATCGAATCGATGACATCAATGCCGCCGCAGACACATTTGGAACGGCCGGGGTGACAGGCACGGCTGACTCGAACCCAAGTTGGTTGACCGTAGCCGCAGGCAAAGTCTTCTTCGCGGCCACAAACTCATCGAGCGAAACAGAGCTTTACTACACTGACGGCACAACCACCACCAAGGTCGATGTCTTAGCTGGTGCTGGCTCCTCGAACCCTAGATACCTCACGCTTTACAACGGCGCCGTGTATTTCTCTGCCTACACCCCAACCACTGGTTGGGACATGTTCTCGATTGATCCAATTTCTCTCGCTGTCACCCCTGTCGATGTGAGACCCGGTTCGAGCAGTTATCAGTTCCTACAGCCTGTCGTAATGGGTGGCTTGATGTGGTTCCGAGCCGAAGGTGAAATGCACACATCCGATGGCACGGCTGCAAATACTGGCGAATTTGAGAACCTCCTGCCTAGCGGCAGTTCGAACCCAGATGTGCTGCAGACCTTTGGCGGAGCCATTATGTACGTCACCTACGATGCCGTTCTCGGTTCGCAGCCTCGGTACATCATCGGTCAAGGTATCTACACCGTCTCTTACTTGGGAAATGGTTCGACATCGGGCACTGCTCCTCCTGACACTTCCGTGATGTCAATCAGCGCGACCGTTTCTGGAAACACGGGCAACCTCGTTAGGACCGGATTCCGATTTGTGGGCTGGAACACCTCACCAACTGGAGTCGGTACGAGCTATTTGCCTGGTGACACGATCACGCCTATCGTAGACACTCCTCTTTACGCTCAGTGGGCCTCGGTCACTAGGTACACGATTACTTATGACGCCAATGGCGCAACCTCTGGTGTCCCTTCGCCAGCACTAACGGACGTGGATCAAACCGTCGTCCTAGACAACAATTCGGGAAACATGACTAGAGCGGGCTACCGTTTCGATGGTTGGGCCCTAAACGCAGCTGGAACGGGCACAGTCTACCCGGGGGGCTCGAGGTACACGGCGACCTCTAACGTGACATTGTTCGCCAAGTGGACGGCTCTTCCTGCTTTCTCAATTTCCTTCAATGGCAACGGAAACACATCGGGAACGGCCCCAACGTCGCTGACCAACGTGTATTCCACGACCACGCTGCCGTTCGCTGGCTCGCTGGTGAAAACCGGGTTTGCTTTTGCTGGTTGGAACACTGCGGCAAATGGATTGGGTACGCAGTTTGCAGGTGGTGAAACGCTCACACCACAGGCAAACCTCACGCTCTACGCACAGTGGACCGCAAACCCGACCTACACCCTGACTTATGACTCCAACGGAGCAACAAGCGGAACCGTTCCGGCTGTAGCAACAGCTTCATCTACGTATGTAGTTATTGACAGCAACAGCGGCCAGCTATTCAGAACCGGATACGTATTCTCAGGTTGGAACAGCGCAGCCGACGGCTCTGGCACAAACTTCATCGGCGGCAACAACTACCTGCTGAACTCGGACGTTACATTCTATGCAAAGTGGACAGTCGCCAACCACACTGTGACTTTCAGTGGCAATGGATCGACTTCAGGTTCTGTCCCAGCTGCAATCACCGGCGTAAGCGTGTCTACTACGCTGCCAGCAAACTCGGGCAATCTTGTTCGCCCTGGCTACACCTTTGTCGGCTGGAATACTCTAGCTTCCGGCCTTGGCACAGACTACGCGGTCGGATCAACCTTCTCACCAACTAGTTCCACCACTTTGTATGCAAAGTGGACCTCGCTACCGACCTACACGATTGTCTATGACGGAAATGGCAACACCGGTGGTGGTGTTCCAGTCGCACAGCAGGGAATCTACGCGAGCGTAAACCTGGATTCCAACGCTGGAGCACTAACCAAGACAGGCTTCTTCTTCGCGGGTTGGAACACTGCTGCGGACGGCTCCGGAACGAGCTATGCGGCCGGCTCTGCCTACACGCCGACCAGCAACATCACTCTCTATGCAGAGTGGAGCGCTAACCAGACCTACACCTTGACATATGACGGCAACCAGAAGACGGCTGGTGTGCCCCCGGTTCCACAGGTTGGAATTACCAGTTCCACTACGGTTGTAGGAAACTCTGGAAACCTGTCGCGCGTCGGTTTTCGCTTCGATGGTTGGAACACCGCAGCTAATGGTTCAGGAACCACATACGTTGCGGGCAACACCATCACTCTCTCTGCAAACCAGACCCTTTACGCTGTCTGGACTTCGGTTCCGACATTCACCTTGACCTACAGCGGCAACGGGCAGACTACCGGCTCAGTTCCGTTGTCAGTTACCACTTCAGATCCAACGGTAACCCTGTCGGCAAACATCAACGTGATGACCAAAACGAACTTCATATTCACCGGTTGGAACACTGCCGCGAATGGAACAGGAACTCACTACAACGTCGGAGACAGCTTCCCGCTGACTGCCAACACCACGCTTTACGCCGAGTGGACGGCTGAGCCATACACGATTACTTATCTAGCAAATGGCGCAACCTCTGGAACGGCACCAGGGGCTACCACCGCTTCGGGTGCTCAGACCGTGGCGGCGAACACTGGCAATCTTGCTTTGACCGGATACGTATTCTCTGGCTGGAACACCGCCGCCGACGGGACCGGTACAAACCGCGCTGTTGGATCATCGTTCACTCCAACGGCGAATACGAGTCTGTTCGCAAGATGGGTGACCTACACGATTACCTTCAACGCCAATGGTGCCACCACTGGAACTGCACCTAATGCCGTAACCGGTGTGACGGCGTTCTCGTTGCCTAACGAGGGCAACATGACCAAGTCCTCTATGGTGTTTGTCGGTTGGAATACTGCTGCCAATGGTTCGGGTACGAGCTACTCTGCGGGAGCTAGCTACACACCTACTGCCAGCGTCACGCTCTATGCAATTTGGTCAAACCAGCCCGTTTATCAAATCACTTACGACGCCAACCAGGCAACTGCTGGTTCGGTTCCGATTTCGGCCAGCGCCATTGCAAGCACCGTGACCCTCTCGACAAACATCGGCAACCTTGACCGCGCCGGTTATGTATTCTCTGGATGGAATACAGCCGCGAATGGTTCTGGAACTACTTATGCGGCCGGGTCATCTTTCACGCTGAGTTCGAACGTTACTCTTTATGCCCTCTGGGTTCAGCAGTTCCAAATCACTTACGATTCCAACCAGTCAACCTCTGGAACCGCTCCAGCTGCAACGATTAGTACGGCCGCAACTGTGACCTTGGCTTCAAACACGGGAAATCTTGATCGCACAGGTTATGTATTCTCTGGATGGAATACAGCCGCGAATGGTTCTGGAGCCACTTACGCCGCTGGCGCATCCTTCGCCCTCTCTGCGAACGTTGCCCTCTACGCGCTCTGGGTTCCTCTGAACCGCACAATTACCTATGATGCAAATGGGGCTACTTCGGGAACCGTGCCGTCAGCGACTGTCGGGTACGGAAACGTCAGCTTGGCTAGCACCATCGGCACTCTGGCTCGCGACGGCTACTACTTTTCTGGTTGGAACACCGCAGCGAATGGATCGGGAACCACATACGGTGCGGGATCCGCATTCGCACTATCGGCTAACACGATTCTTTATGCGCAATGGACTCTCAAGCCTGTTGTGCCGATTTTTATCACTGGTGTTGACAGAATCAGGTTGCCTTTGAATGGCGGCAAGATTGTGCTGACGGGAACCGGATTTGAGACTGTCGAGTCAGCCAAGCTTGCTGGCGTCAAGGTCGAAGTTCTTAGCTTGGTCGGTGGAAAGCTCACCCTGAATCTTCCAGCCATGGCCGCCGGCAGTTACGAGCTGACACTGGTTGGAACCAGCGCCTCGCTGATTTTTGACCAGACCCTGAGGTACATCGCGGACAACCAAGTCACGATTGCCGGTCTCTTGAACTCGAGGGCGACCTTGACCTCGAAGATCAGTGTCGTCGACGCGTTGATGATGCAGATGCGCAAGTATGCGAGCCTCCAGGTTTCGTTTGCGCAATCAACCACTAGTTCAAAAGCATCTGCAACTGTTACCCGAAACAGGGCAGTTGTGGCCTTGCTCAACCTTGTGACTAGGTTGTCAAAGACCTACCAGCGCGACGTTCAAGTTGTTCTTACGGTCACTCCGAACACTAACTTGAAGAACGTAGTCTTGACCTTCTCTGAGGCTCCTGCAAGTAATTCAGGTAACAAGTAATTCAGGAACGTTTGCAGCGCTCGCTGCAGTACTTGACCTGATCCCAAGTCTTGGCCCAGGCCTTTCGCCAAACCATCGGGCGTCCGCAACGCTCGCAGGGCTTCTGCGGGAGGTGCTCTTTCTTTACGCCTTTAGGCATCCTGTCGGCCTTTGATTAGTTGATGTCGATAACGACGGGCACGTGGTCGCTCGGGCCTTCACCCTTGCGCTCATCGCGGTCGATTACCGCGCGAGTGACGCGTTCGGCGAGGGCTTCATTTCCGAGGATGAAGTCGATGCGCATGCCTTCGTTGCGGGGGAATCTCAGTTGCTGGTAGTCCCAATAGGTGTAGCCCTCGGGAACCCGCGGTCGAACTACGTCGGTGAGTCCGATCTGCTCGAACACCTCGAAGGCATCACGCTCGGGCTGGCTGACGTGGGTCGCGCCAGCGAAGAAGTCGATGTCCCAAACGTCTGTGTCGAGCGGTGCGATGTTGAAATCGCCCATCAACGCGAGCGGCTGGTCTGGTTCATGCTCTAACCACTCGTGAGTGGCTGCTGCCAAGCGGTCGAGCCACTCGAGTTTGTAGTTGTAGTGTGGGTCTTCGAGCGTGCGCCCGTTTGGCACGTAAAGCGACCAGAGGCGAACCCCGTCAAAGCTGGCGCCGAGCGCGCGGGCCTCCTGAGCCAGCTCCGGACCGAAGCCGGGCATGTCAGCGAAGCCGATCTCGATTTCTTCAGCAGGGATGCGACTCGCGAACGCGACCCCGTTCCACTGATTCAGGCCGTGCATCGTGACTTGGTAGCCCGCATCCTCAAAGGCAGCCACCGGAAACTGCTCGGGCTTGCACTTGATTTCCTGCATCGCGAGCACGTCGGTATTGCTGCGCTTGAGCCAATCGGTGACTCGGCCAACGCGAGTGCGAATCGAGTTTACGTTCCAGGTGGCTATGCGCATGTGTTCAAGGCTATTTGAAGTTGCCTAGACTTGATGCCATGACCTCAAAAGCAGCCAACTTCGCACGCCTTGTCGAGCTCGTCAAAGAACTTGCGGTCGTTCACGGCCGAGTAACCCTGTCGAGCGGAATCGAGGCCGACTACTACGTTGACCTGCGTCGCGCGACCCTTCACCACGAGGCCTCGCCACTTATCGGGCAGGTCATGCTCGACATGCTTGATGACGCTGGCGTGACCGACTTTGTGGCAGTTGGCGGTTTGACCATGGGTGCCGACCCGGTAGCCACCGCCATCATGCACCAAGCCGCCGCTCGCGGTCGTTCAGTGGATGCGTTCGTCGTGCGCAAGGCCGCAAAAGCTCACGGCATGGGTCGTCAGGTTGAAGGCCCGGATGTTCGAGGCCGTCGAGTTGTCGTCGTTGAAGACACCTCGACCACCGGTGGCTCACCGCTAACCGCAGCCAAGGCCCTCGAAGAGGCCGGCGCGATCATCGTTGCCGTGGCAACCGTTGTAGATCGCGACACCGGAGCGAGGCAAATCATCGAGGATGCCGGTTACCCGTACTTCAGCGCAATCGGTCTAGATGACCTAGGTCTGCGCTAACTAATGAGTCGCAACCTCAAGCCATTTATCCTGCTCGAAACCGCGAGCTTCCTCAGTCTGTTCGCGGGCTCGATGGTGTTCATGCTGATGCCGTGGATTGCTATCGAACTCACCGGATCGGCAACCAACGCGGGACTCATGGTAACGCTCACCAGCATCCCCGGTTTGGTTTTAGCACCAATCATGGGTTCGTTTATCGACCGGTTTGGTCGCCGCCGCCTCGCAGTCCTTAGCGAAATTGCAGCCGCCGCAGTAAACCTTTCGATTGCCGTGATTGCCGCCGTCGCGGGCATGAACCTGGCCACTTTGATTGCCATCGCGGTGATTCGCACAATCGTCGGTTCTGGAACCATGAGCGCTCGCAAATCACTTGTTCCCGATGTCGCCGCAGCGGGCAAGCTGACCCTCGAGCGAGCTAACTCGATTCACGAGGCAATCGCCGCTGCCGGCTTTGCTACCGGCCCTGCAGTCGCCGCGATTTTGGTGAGCACGATTGGCGAATTCAACACTTTTTATGCGGTGGCCGCGTTAGGTGCCGCCTCGGCTGTTGCGGCCTTTGCGATCAAGGTGCACGAGCACAAAGAGCCGCATGCCGACGACGAGAGCAAGAACTGGTTCACCTACTCGATGCAGGGGTTCAAGATCCTCTTCGAGACGCCGGCAGTGCTTACTTTGATGAGCGCGTTCCTGGTGCTTGCCATGATCTACCTGCCGACCGAGATGGTCGTTTTACCGGCGTTCTACAACGCGATCGAGGAACCCGAGGGGCTCGGCTTCAT
>JACCDK012121077.1_pt1 | contig 12948 bp, 11 predicted proteins | sample 7445871 | NCBI WGS metagenome assembly JACCDK01 (sample SAMN15323436, study PRJNA562643) | freshwater metagenome | isolation source: river surface water | place: USA:Blue River Watershed | collected 2017-08-15 | reverse complement strand
TTCTTGGACCGCACCGGCGACGAGATGCACACCGCCATGCTCGCCGGCCCTATGCTGCGCAAGGGCGACATGAAGACCAGCGCGTGGATTCAAGCCTACGAGAAGAACAACGTGTTGGTCGGTTTGTCTTGCGGCTTACGCGGCAAAGCGCAAATCGGCAAAGGCATGTGGGCCATGCCCGACTTGATGGCCGAGATGCTGAAACAAAAAATCGGCCATCCCAAGGCCGGTGCCAACACCGCGTGGGTGCCCAGCCCCACAGCCGCCGTGTTGCACGCGTTGCACTACCACCAAGTCAAGGTGGTGGACGTGCAGAAAGAGCTCGAGAAAGTCGACTACAACAAAGTCCGAGACAGCATCTTGAACGACTTGTTGCAAGTGCCTGTGGTGGCCAAAGCCAAATGGAAAGATGCCGAGAAGCAACAAGAGTTGGACAACAACGTGCAAGGCATTTTGGGCTACGTGGTGCGCTGGATTGACCAAGGCGTGGGCTGCTCCAAAGTGCCCGACATCCACAACGTCGGCCTGATGGAAGACCGCGCCACCCTGCGCATCTCTAGCCAACACATCGCCAACTGGTTGCACCACGGCGTGGTGACACCGGCGGAAGTCAAAGCCACCTTCAAACGCATGGCCTCGGTGGTGGACAAGCAAAACGCCGGCGATCCGATCTACCAAAAAATGGCCGGCCGCTTTGCCGCTGCCCCTGCGTACCAAGCGGCACTCGACTTGGTCTTCAAAGGCAAAGAGCAACCCAGCGGCTACACCGAGCCCTTGCTGCACGCTTGGCGCTTGAAGGTGAAAGCCGGCGCAGCTTGATTCAGGTCAACTGACGCTTGAGACAACGGCTCCTTCGGGAGCCGTTTCTTTTGGGGGCTCGGACTATGATGGCGACATGACACATCCTTTGTTGGCCTCCTTGCTTCGCTTCGCCTTTCGCACCTTGATGGGCTTGGTGCTCACTGCCATTGTGGCGATGGGCGGCTACTTGCTGTTCACCTACCACTTCACCTACTCCAAAGGCGAGAGCGTGGGTTATGTGCAAAAGTTGTCCTACAAAGGCTGGATTTGCAAAACCTGGGAAGGCGAACAAGTCCGCGCGCTGTCCGTGGTACCGGCCATTCCTGAAAAGTTTGCCTTCACGGTGCGCGATGTCGCTGTGGCCGATCAAATCAACGCCCACATCGGGCAAAAAGTGGTGATCGAGTACGAACAGCACAAAGGCTTACCGAGCTGCTTTGGCGAGACCGAGCACTTCATCACCAAGGTCACGCCCGCTCCGGGCGACTAGGCAGCGGGTTGACGCGCCGGCAGCGGATACACCAACTGCTGCAAGTGGCGCACGTTCTTGTTCACCTGCACCCACCACTTGCTGAACGAATCCATTGGCTTGTCGATGGCACGGAACAAGCGCGGCGCCGCACGCAACTGAATCGCGGTGTCGGACAGATCTGGCAAACACAAATGTGCCACGCTGTGAACCGCGTGCGCATGCGCCAAGGCGGACAACACATCCGCTGACGACCCATACCAGCGCAGCGGCGTCAACGCGGCCATGCGCTCGCCGACAAAATTCCAACGCATCGCACTCCAGGGATGCGCCTGCGTGTGCTCGGCAAACACCACCGCGACACAGATCACATCTGCTGGCAAATCTGCTGGCATATCTGCCAACACCCAAGGATGCACCAACCAAACGGTTTTACCCAGGACGGCTGCGGACTGGGGTGCTGCAAAACCCAGCGCCTCAGGAGGCGAGGTGAATACGTCAGGCTCTTCCCAAGCAAACTCATTTTTGCGAACTTGTGCCACCGTGGCGGGGTTGGTGGCCAAAATTTCAACTGTCTCATAGCTCACATCCACCGCAGTACCTCGACTGTGCCAGGAGGCCGGGGCGAACTGCTCCACGTTGTCCGCGTTAAACAAATAGGGTTTGCTACTGCCCGTGGCAGCCACCCATTGCCAGCTTAGATAGTTGCTGGCCACGTCGCCATCCAACAAATGCGAATACATCCAATCGGCGGCCACTCGCCAATGCACTTTGCGCAAATGCACGATGTAACTCGCCAACCACAGCCGGGCATGGTTATGTAAATAACCCGTGGTGTAGAGCATGCGAATGGCTTGATCAATCACGGGAACGCGGGTACACGCCAAGCGAACATCTTCTGGCAGAACTTGTGCATAGGCCGATTCAGGCAAGATTCCCTCGCGCAAAGACTGTGCGATGCCATCCCCTAAGTGATGGTGTAAATGCTGAAAATACTCCCGCCAACCGAGTTCATAAATTAACTTGTGTTGAACCCCCAAACGATGTTGGTGATACATCACATGCGCCACATCAGGCACCGTTAAAAATCCGTGGGTGAGGTACGGTGACAAGTGCGTCACGGCGCCATCCAAGGCGTTTCGCGTGTGGGCGTAATCGCGAGGATTGACGAGGTCTAACCGCATCTGAGCGGCTTCGGGGGTGGGTGGGAATTCGTACATGATTTTTTCTAATTGTGCCTTGTCTGCGTCGGTACACTGAGTGCCATGGCTGATGACTCGATAGTTTCTGTAGATCCCTGCGCGTGTCCCCTGTGCGGCCGTCCTAACCTGTGCGCCATGGAGATCGCCAAAACCACAGGGCAACCGGTGGCTGCTTGTTGGTGCGTGAATGTGACTTTTTCCCCCGAGTTACTGGCGCGTGTGCCGGCTGCAGCGCAGCAAAAAGCCTGCATTTGCCAAGCCTGTGCCACCCAAGAAAGTCGCACATGAATGAACGTGGCTCCCTGGCAGAGTTGCAAAGCCGCTATGGCACCCGTCATCGCTGGCTGATGCTGACCACAGTGATGATCGGCTCGATGGCGGCCATCATGTCATCCACGATCATGAACGTCGGCATTCCCGACATGAGTTTGCAATTCAAGATCGGCCAAGAACAAGCGCAGTGGGTCAGCTCCAGCTTCATGGTGGCCATGACAGTGTCGATGTTGACCACCCCTTGGTTGTTGGCGCGCTTTGGCTACCGCACCACCTACATCGGTTGCATGGCCTTGCTGCTGATTGCCGGCATCGCCGGTGGGGTCTCGACGGATTACAACTGGGTGCTACTGGCACGCGTCGCCGAGGGCTTGGCGGCGGGTGTGGTGCAACCCATACCGGCCATCATCATCTTGCGCGCCTTTGACACCGCCGAGCAAGGACGTGCCAACAGCTTTTTCGGCATGGGGGTGGTGCTGGCACCTGCCATCGGCCCCAGCATTGGCGGCTTGTTGGTGGACTGGATGGGCTGGCGTTCCTTGTTCTTCATGGTGTTGCCGTTTTGTTTGGTGTCCATCGCCATGGCCCAACGCTATGTTCCCACCACCGCACCGGGTGGCGTGAGCGCCAACCACGGCAAGCCCTCGCTGGACTTGGCGGGGTTAGGCCTGGCCACCGTGGGGACGCTGTGTTTTTTGAATAGCTTGGTGCAACTGCACAGCGGCCATGTCAACCTCGCGGCTGTTTTATTTGGTGTGGCGTTGCTAGCCACCGGCAGCTTTTTATCGTGGCAACGTTGGCAAACCCGCCAAGGCGGTGTGCCGCTGATGAACTTGGCCTTGTTTGGATACCGCCCTTTTGCCATGGGCACCACCGTGGCGTTCATTTACGGCACGGCCATGTTTGGTTCGACTTATTTGTTGCCGGTGTATTTGCAGCTGGGACTCGGACTCTCCCCCAGCCATGTGGGCACCTTGTTGTTGCCTGCCGGCTTGTTGCTGGCAGTGACCATTGCGATTGTGGGGCGCTACGCCAGCACACATCCCACCCATCTGATGGTGAGCTTTGGCTTGGTGTTGTTGGCCTTGTCATTCGCGCTGATGCTGGTGGTCAGCCTGCACACCGCACTTTGGGTCTTGGTGTGTCTGGCCATCTTGGGACGGATTGGGCTGGGCTTCATCTTGCCCTCGCTCAACATCGGTGCCATGCGCGGCATGGACAACAGCTTGATTACGCAAGGCGCCAGCGCCATCAATTTTTTGCGCATGCTGGGCGGCTCAGCCGGTGTCAGTCTGTGCGGCATTTTGCTAGAGTGGCGCTTAGCGGTGCACGGCGATTCGTTGACCAACCCCTCGCGCTCGCTCGCACGCCTGGCTGCATTTGACGACGTGTTCTTGATGCTGGCGCTGGTGTGCGCACTGGCCTTGTGGGCTGCTTGGCGTATTCGCCCCCCAACCCCCAACCCATCCTCCTGATTGACTAGAAACATGTGCCAACTGCTCGGCTTGAATTGCAAAAACCCTACGGACGCGACCTTCAGCTTCAGCGGCTTTGCGCAACGTGCTGGCATCACCGATCACCACGCTGATGGCTGGGGCATTGCTTTCTTTGAAGGCTCTGAACACGACCGGGGCTTGCGCCATTTCATTGACCACTTGCCAGCCAGCACATCCCCAGTGGCCGAGTTGATTCGCAAGTACCCCATCAAAAGTCGCAACGTGATTTCACACATCCGCAAAGCGACGCAAGGCGTGGTGGCGCTGGAGAATTGCCACCCTTTTGTGCGTGAACTGTGGGGGCGCTACTGGGTGTTTGCACACAACGGTAATTTAGAAAACTACGCACCGCGCCTGCATGGCAATTTCAAACCTGTGGGTCATACCGACAGCGAACAAGCGTTTTGTTGGTTGATGCAAGAGCTGGCGAAATCTCACGCCAGCGTGCCCTCCATTGAAGAGCTCACACTCACACTGGGCGAGTTGGTGCCACAGATTGCCAAGCACGGCACCTTCAACTTTTTGCTCTCCAACGGCCAGGCGCTGTGGGCCCATGCATCGACCGACCTGTGCTACGTCGAACGCAAGCATCCGTTCTCTACCGCCACGCTGAGCGATCAAGAGATGAGCATCAACTTTGCGGAACACGCTTCGCCCGATGACCGCGTCGCCGTGGTGGTGACCGCCCCCCTCACCACCAATGAGGTGTGGACACCGTTTCAGCCAGGTGAATTGAAAGTGTTTGTGAACGGCGAGGCGTTGACCGTATCAAACGCGAGACGCAGCTTCTAGCGCATCGATGAACATCGCTGCTACATCGAAGCCAGTTTGATCAAAAATTTCTTGGAAGCAAGTAGGGCTGGTGACGTTGACTTCGGTCAAGCAATTCCCGATCACATCCAAACCGACCAAGAGCAGTCCGCGCTTTGCCAGCACTGGGCCGAGGGCCTCAGCAATCTCGCGATCTCGAACCGAGATGGCTTGAGCCACACCTTTGCCGCCGGCCGCTAAGTTGCCTCGCACCTCGCCGCCTTGCGGGATACGCGCCAAGCAAAAAGGCACCACCTGCCCACCAATGACAAGCACGCGCTTGTCGCCCTTCTCAATCGCTGGGATGAACTTTTGCACCATGACGGTTTGTGCGCCATCGCGGTTCAAGGTTTCGATGATGGCCCCCAAGTTCAACCCATCGTCTTTGACACGGAAGATGCCCATACCACCCATGCCATCGAGGGGTTTCAAAATGATGTCGCGTTGCTCTGCATGAAAAGCACGAATCGCTTCGGCGCTGCGCGTGACCAAGGTGGGGCTGATGAACTGCGCGAATTCCAAAATGGCTAATTTTTCAGGGTGATCACGCAGCGCAGCAGGGCGGTTGAACACCTTGGCACCTTCACGCTCAGCCTGCTCGAGCAAGTGGGTAGCGTAGAAGTACTCGCTGTCGAAGGGGGGATCTTTGCGCATGACCACAGCATCCACGCTGCAAAGCGCACACCGGTCATCGACGCGTTGCACTTCAAACCAATGGGTGGCATCGCCCGTCAAATGCACATGTTGGACCCGCGCTGAAACTTGGCTGCCGCTTTGCCACACGATGTCTTGTGGTTCGCACGTCAGCACTTGGTGGCCACGACGTTGCGCTTCGCGCATCATCGCAAACGTGGTGTCTTTGTAAATTTTGAAAGACGCCAGCGGATCTGCAACAAAAAGAATGTGCATTGCTTAGATTTCAATCTTGCTGCCCAACTCCACCACGGAGTTGCTAGGCAAATTCAAGAAGTCCGCCGCCGAGCTTGCATTGAGGTGCATTTGGGCAAACAGTTTTTCACGCCATTGCGCCATTCCGCCAGCGACCGTAGGCACGATGCTGTCACGTGACAAGAAGTAGCTGGTGGTCATGGGACTGACTTCGCACCCCATGCCATTGAGATGACTCAATGCACCAGGCACATCGGGATCGTCTTTGAAACCGTAGTGAATTTCAACTTGCCAGCACTCATTGCCCAGGGGCGCGATTTTCAAACGCTCTGATTCATCGATCCAAGGCACTTCATGGTTTTGCACGTTCACAAACAAGTTTTGCTGGTGCAACACTTTGTTGTGCTTCAAGTTATGCAACATGGCATTGGGCACTGCGCCTTTGCCCGAGGTCAAAAACACTGCGGTGCCATCCACACGAGTGGGAGGCGACAAGAACACGGCTTCCAAAAAGCTGCTCAAGTCCAGCGCGTCCTCTTGGCGTTTCTCATAAAGAATCGCACGGCCATCACGCCAGGTCAACATGAACATCATGATGACGGAAGCGATCAACAGCGGGAACCAGCCGCCTTCGAACAACTTTAACAAGTTGGAGGCCCAGAAGACAAAGTCGATGGCAAAGAAAAATCCGGTGGCAGCCAAACACCACCAGAACGGATATTTCCAACCGTAATGAATCACAAAGAAGGTGAGCACCGTGGTGATCAGCATGTCGGTACACACCGCAATGCCATAAGCCGCTGCCAAATTGCTTGACGATTTGAACATCATCACGGCCAACACGATGACAGCAAACAAACCCCAGTTAACAAAGGGAATATAAATTTGACCCGTATCTTTCACGCTCGTATGCAGCACTTGCAAGCGGGGTAAGAACCCCATTTGCACCACTTGCTTGGTGACACTGAAGGCCCCCGAAATCAGGGCTTGTGAGGCAATCACCGTGGCCGCAGTGGCCAGGCCAACCAACGGGACCAGCAGCCAATCAGGCGCCATGTTGAAGAAGGGGTTGGCGACAGCAGTGGGGTCGCTGAGCAGCAATGCGCCTTGACCGAAATAGTTCAGCGTCAATGAAGGCATGACCACGAAGAACCATGCAATGCGGATTGGCTTCTTGCCAAAGTGTCCCATGTCGGCATACAACGCCTCACCCCCCGTCACGCACAACACCACCGCGCCCAAGATCAAGAAAGTCACTTCAGGCTCAGCAAAGATGAAGCGAAGCGCATGGTGCGGACTGATGGCCCACATGATTTCTGGGTGTTCAGCGATGTGATAAACCCCCAGTGCCGCTATGGCTGCAAACCAGACGACGGTGATGGGGCCAAAAAATTTACCAATGCCGCTGGTTCCTCTTTTTTGGACAGCGAACAGGCCAAACAAAATAATGATGGTCAGCGGGATCACATATTTTTTGAAGGCGGGCGATACGACCTCCAAACCTTCCACCGCAGACAACACCGAAATGGCAGGCGTGATCACGCCATCGCCATAAAACAAACAAGTACCAAAGATGCCGACGATCAACATGCGTTGTCGTAACACAGGCCGGTCTTTGACCGCCATCGAGGCCAAGGCCAACATTGCGACCAAGCCCCCTTCCCCGTGGTTATCGGCACGCAACACCAAGGCCACGTATTTGACCGACACGATGATGGTCAGCGTCCAGAAGAAGATCGACAAAATGCCGTAGACGTTATCGGTCGTGAAATCGACGTGGCCGGAACCAAACACTTCTTTCATCGCGTACAGCACGCTGGTGCCGATATCGCCGTACACAACGCCAATCGCGCCTAAAGTGAGCGCCGCGAGCGACGACTTGCCGTGTTGATCCATGAATAACCTCAGTCGTAATTTTCTGCTTCAGGGTCGGTGGCTTCGAGTTCATAACTCGCAGCCAACATGGCCAAGCGGCCAATGACGCCATACATGTAAAAGCGGTTCGGGGTGCTTGCGCCCGGTTTCATGCCGGGTTGCGGCGTGTGCGCACTTTGCTCAAAGGCCAAGGGCACAAAGCTCGCCCCGGGGGCATTCAAGTTTTCATCCACGCCACGGTCGGCGTGCACGCGGTAGAAACCGCCCACCACATAGCGGTCCATCATGTAGACCACGGGTTCGGCCACGGCATCGTTCAAGCGTTCGTGCGTGAGCACGCCTTCTTGGATGATGACTTGGTTCACCTCTTGTCCGTCTTTGACCACGCTCATCTTGTTGCGCGTTTTGCGGTTGACAACATCCAGGTCTTGGACATCGCGCACAGTCATGATGCCCATGCCGTAGGTGCCGTTGTCCGCCTTGACGATGACAAACGGTTTTTCGTTGATGCCGTACTCTTTGTATTTGCGTTTGATCTTGGTGAGCACGGCGTCCACATTGGTCTTGAGGCACTCCATGCCGGTGCCTTCGGCAAAGTTCACTTCGCCGCACTGGTTGAACATCGGGTTGATGAGCCAGGGGTCGATGCCCAGTAATTTGCCAAATCGTTTGGCGACTTCTTCGTAACACTCAAAGTGTTTGCTCTTACGACGCACGCTCCATCCTGCATGCAAAGGCGGCAACAGGTATTGCTCGTGCAACTCTTCCAAAATACCCGGAATGCCAGCGCTCAAATCGTTGTTGAGCAAGATGGTGCAGGGATCAAAGTCTTTCAAACCCAAGCGGTGTTTGCTGCGAATCACCGGCTCCAGCGTGACGCTGTCGCCATTGGGCAGATCAATCGTGGTGTTTTCTTTGATCTCGGGGTTGATGGATCCAATGCGCACATTCAAACCCGCCATGTGAAAGATGCGCTGCAGCTGCGACACGTTCGACAGGTAGAAGGTGTTGCGGGTGTGGTTTTCGGGGATCACCAACAGGTTGCGCGCTTCGGGGCAGATCTTTTCGATCGCAGCCATCGCCGCTTGCACCGCGAGCGGCAACATCTCAGGTGTCAGATTGTTCCAACCCCCAGGATACAAATTGGTATCGACCGGCGCTAGCTTAAAGCCGGCATTGCGGATGTCAACCGACGTGTAAAAAGGCGGGGTGTGCTCCATCCATTCCAGGCGGAACCAGCGCTCGATGGCAGGCATCGAGTCCAGGATGCGCTGTTCAAGTTCGTTGATGGGGCCATTCAGGGCCGTGATGAGATGGGGAACCATGGTGTCCTTGTGTGTGGAGGGCAATTCTAGGACCTTGGGATGACAGCACGGTCGTCAAGCGCGTGCATGTCAAACCAGCGATCAGGTGCGAACTTCGCCCTGGCCGAGCACGATGTATTTCAAAGAGGTCAGTCCCTCAATACCAACCGGCCCGCGGGCGTGGAATTTGTCGGTCGAAATACCTATTTCAGCGCCCAGTCCGTATTCAAAACCATCTGCAAAACGGGTGCTGGCGTTGACCATCACGCTGGACGAATCCACCTCGCGCAAAAATCGCTGGGCGTGCTTGTGGTCTCGGGTCAGGCTGGACTCGGTGTGATGGCTGGAGTAGTGGTTGATGTGCGCAATGGCCGCATCCAAACCATCCACCACCTTGATGCTGATGATGGGCGCCAGGTATTCCTCGAACCAATCCTGCTCGGTGGCAGCTTTCAGGTTGGCACCTTGAACGCTAGCCAAGATGGCTTTGGCTTCTGGGCAGCAACGCATCTCGACGCCCTTGGCAGCGTAGATGGCACCGATCTTGGGCAAGAAGGCGGCAGCCACGCCACGCGCCACCAACAAACTTTCGCTGGCATTGCAAGGGCTGTATTTTTGGGTCTTGGCGTTATCGGCCACGGTCACGGCCATGTCAATGTCGCACGGGTCATCGACATAGGTGTGGCAGTTGCCATCCAAGTGCTTGATGACAGGCACTTTGGCCTCGCGGCTGATGCGCTCAATCAGACCTTTGCCCCCGCGTGGAATGATGACGTCCACAAACTCGGGCATCGCGATCAAGTGGCCCACGGCTTCGCGGTCGGTGGTTTGCACCAGCTGCACAGCGTCGATGGGCAAGCCGCTGTCATGCAATGCTTGCTGCACCAGCTTGGCCAAGGCTTTGTTGGAGTCAATCGCTTCCGAGCCGCCGCGCAAGATGCAGGCATTGCCACTCTTGATGGACAAGGAGGCGGCTTCAATCGTCACGTTGGGGCGGCTTTCAAAGATCATGCCGAACACACCCAAAGGCACGCGCATTTGCCCCACACGGATACCGCTGGGTTGTTGCTTCATGCCGATGATTTCACCGATCACATCGGGCATCGCCGCCAGCTGTTCGCAACCTTGTGCGCACGTCTCCAACACCTTGGGGGTGAGTTTGAGGCGATCCACCATCGGCGCATCCAAGCCTGCGGCCATGGCACGCTCAATGTCTTTGGCATTGTCGATTTGCAACGCATCGATGTTGGCGCGCAGCAAGGCGGCCAGTTGGCGCAAAGCGGCGTTCTTCACCGCCGCCGGCGCTTTGGCCATGAGGGCCGAGGCGGCCTTGGCTTGTGCGCCCAAGGCGTGCATGTGGTCAGAAACGTTCAATGTGGTCATGGTGTGATTTTCCTTCATGCGTGGCGTGGCATGCACGCACGGCACAGTCGCATCGCCAAACGATGCAAGGCTTGCCAGTTGTCCGCAGGCCACTCGGGCGTTTTCAAGCCTTTGACGATACCGTCCACTTGATGTGCCGATTGCAATAGTTTGTCGAGCATGCCCACGCTCAAGCGCGGCAATACGCGCTCAAACAAGCGTTCACGCGGACCCCAAATGCGCTGTTCGCGCAAGGCCATGGGCAGGGCTTTGCCTGAGGCCACAGCATCTTTGACGCGCTTCAAAGCACGGATTTCTTCAGCCAGCGTGTAGTGCACCAGCACCTCGGCTTCGCCTTCGGCTTTGAGGCCATCGAGCATGCGTTGCACGCGCAAGGGTTGACCGCTCAACACGGCCTCCGAGAGTTTGAACACGTCATAACGCGCCACGTTCAACACAGCACGCTCGACTTGCTCGAAGCTCAACTCGCCTGCGGGATAGAGCAACGCGAGTTTTTGAATCTCTTGGTGCGCAGCTAGCAAGTTGCCTTCCACCCGCTCCGCAAAAAATTGCAGCGTGTGTTGTCCAGCCTCACCGGCCGCCACGCGTTGTTGCTGTGCACCCAGGCGTTGCGCGATCCATGCGGGTAAGGCGTGACGCTCGACGGGGTCCATTTGCACGCTGATGCCGTTGTTGTCCAACGCGCTGAACCACGCGGTGGACTTGGTGGCCTTGTCCAACCGCGGCAACAGCACGACCGTGAGGGTGCTGTCATTGCCCTGAGCCAACTCTGCGATGTGCTGCAAGGCCGCACTGCCTTCTTTGCCGGGTTTGCCAGAGGGAATACGTATTTCAATGAGCTGCTTGTCTGCAAACAGGCTCATCGAGCCGCCAGCGGCCAGCACCTCGCCCCAATCAAAATGGGCCCCCGCCACGGTGTACACGCTGCGCTCGGTGTATCCCTGCGCGCGCGCCGTGGTGCGTAACGCATCGAGTGCCTCTTGCTGCAACAAGGGCTCGTCACCATGAAAGGTGTACAGACTGCGCACGCCTTTGCTGGTTTGCGTTTGCAAGTGATTGGCAAATTGGGCGGCAGCGACTTGCATGCTCAGATTTGGCGAATGGCAGCCAAGCGGCGTTGAATTTGCAGGACCAAATCGGTTTCCATGTCTTTGTAGAGCAAGGCCTCCTCAGACTCTTTCGACAAAGCGCCGGTTTCGTTGAAGTTGATGTCGCGTGTGAGCATGATTTCCGAGTCAGGAATCAATTCAATACCGCTTTGGGCGCGCACACGGAAACGGTAACGCAACCGCAATTGAAATTCACGGATCGCTCCTGTGGATGTCCGCCCTACCACTACTTTTTCTCGCAATTCAAGTAAGTGATCAAAGATGACCATGGCCCGCTCGACTTGACGCGGATCCGTGATGACCTCCACCCCACCAGAAGACGCCAAACCCCGATGAAGCTTTGCCCCTACGGGCGACGTCACTGGAATGCTGCTGTACAAGGTGCTGAATGCATAAGTCTGTGGTTTGCGCAATTCAAAACCACAGCCGCTCAACACAGCAACAGACACCAACCATGATCGCCGCGTGGTGTGCATATCAGCCTTTAAACAACGATGTTGACCAAGCGACCTGGCACGACGATGACTTTCTTCGGCGCCGCGCCATTGGCCTGCTTCACAAAAGCTTCCGTCGCCAAGGCCGCTTGCTCGATTTGCTCTTTGGTGGCCGTGGCGCTGACCATCACCGAACCGCGCAGCTTGCCATTGATTTGCAGCATCAACTCCAGCTCATCACGCGCCAGCGCCGACTCATCGACCTCCGGCCACGCCGTATCCAGCAAATCTCCTAAACGCGCGGCATAGCCCAATTCGGTCCACAAATTGGCGCTGAGGTGTGGACAGGCGGGGTACAACATGCGCAACAACACAGAGACGCCTTCGCACTGCACGGCGTTGTCGCCATCACTGCCATCGGTCTTGAAATCTTCCAGTGCATTGAGCAACTTCATGCAGCCCGACACCACCGTGTTGTATTGCATGCGGTCGTAGTCGTAGCTGACTTGCTTCAACACCATGTGCATCTCGCGACGCAAATCGGCCGCTTCTTTACGGAGCTTCGACGCGCTCAGGTTGCCCGCGGTCGCCGCCTTGAGCGTGGCCTCGTGTTTGAACGCAAAGTTCCACACGCGACGTAAGAAGCGGTAGCTGCCTTCCACCGCCGCATCGTTCCACTCGAGCGTGGCTTCTGGCGGCGCGGTGAACATGGTGTACAGACGCGCGGTGTCGGCGCCGTATTTTTCGATCAAGTCTTGTGGGTCAACGCCGTTGTTTTTCGACTTCGACATGGTGCCCACACCTTCGTAGTCGATCGGTGTGCCCACAGGCAATTCACCATCGCCACTCATGGCTGCGTTTTTCAACTTGGCGCCCACAATCTTGCCGCCGTCATCAAGCACAT
>JACCDK010125998.1_pt1 | contig 12960 bp, 11 predicted proteins | sample 7445871 | NCBI WGS metagenome assembly JACCDK01 (sample SAMN15323436, study PRJNA562643) | freshwater metagenome | isolation source: river surface water | place: USA:Blue River Watershed | collected 2017-08-15 | reverse complement strand
GTAGTTACGTATGATAATTGGGCGTTGAATGGTTATATGATTGGTTCATTTTATGATGTGCAATTGGGAGAAAAAGGATTTTTCCATCCAAAATTGGCTGTTGGTATGTTAAATGCAACCACACCTGATTTGAAATATTCTTTCCAAGGTGAAAATGTGATGTTCGTTAAAGCCGTTGAATCTACTACTTTAAGTACATTGTTCGGTGCAGATTTTGGTTTGAATTTGGGTAACTTTAAATTGCAAGCTCAATATGACTATTTGATTGCTAATCCTACTTTTAATCAAAAAATTGAAGATGCAACGGGTACTGTTTTAGGAACTAATGAATACACCCAAAGTATGCAGACATACAACGTAAAGTTGTCTGTTGGTTATAACTTTGGTTCAAAATAAAAATTAGTTTCTAAAGTTGGATTTCAACCTGAACAAGGCAAAGGAAATATTGAAATCTTGAATTGCGGACTCAATTATACCTTATGAAATTTAACATAAAATAGAGGAAATAAAAAAAGAGGTTGCTTGCAACCTCTTTTTTTATGATTTTCAAACATCGATCAGGATCAAATCTAATTCTTTGACTTTTAAAAATCCTCTGTCTGCAGTAATCAAAGGTTTTTATTGAAAATGCATGTAGCGGCAATAATAGAATCCGGTATTTTACATTCAAACCCCATTATTTCTTATTGTGTTTTGTTAAATTCCCATTCTTTTTCGATTTCCTAAATTTTTGACTTAGAATCTTTGAAGTTTCTGAATTATTGGCTGTTTGAATATTGATAGTCATAATGTTAGGTATTCAAAAGTAGTCTATTTGATGGGTAATATTTCAAAGAGATTGTTTTTCAATTATTATTTGCATTTTTCGCAACAGTTAGATATTATTTTTTTTAATAAAATAACCTCCATCAAGACGACTGCCTTTTCGTTCAATTATGTCTTTTTTTATTAGGGTTGAAATTTGTCGTTCAATTGTTTTAATAGGTCTATTTTCTAAATGTTGAGATAATTCCAAATGCTTTAATCCAGGATTGTTTGTTATTGTTTTTATTAAGGATTTTAATCCCTCATTTAATCCCTCATTTAATCCCTCATTAAACCCCTCATTTAATCCCTCGATATTGAGTGTAGGTATTGGTATTTCTGTGTAAAAGTTCGGGCCTTCCAAAAATAATGGATTGCCATTACGAACATAGTGCTTCAAATAACGGGTAATATTTAATAATCCCGACCCTAATTCATCGACCCTGCCTAATTGAATAAAGAACTTTGCAAGAATAGGGTTTTTAGGGAAAGGTGTGAAATTAGAAGTAATAATAGGACCTTGTCCTCGAGGATTATTTCCATTTTCTGTTATCACTTTGTTTTTTTCAATGATGAATGAGCAAGGAAATGCATTGGTATACTCTCTGTGAATTATAATATTAGATACAATTTCTCTAAAAATAATATTCCGAAGATTCAAACGTTGATTTCCTTCAATATAAAAAGTATCGGGCAGGTGTTTATTAACAAAATCAATAAGTAAATCATAGGTATCAATTAAATTTGTTTGAATGTAAAGTCTGTCATCGTAACGTTGAAGATTGTTAACCCTAACTAAAGCATCTATCTTATAATGGGGTAATATTGATTGAATTACATGATCTTTTCCAAATAGCAAAACGGATGCCAATGTATATCCTTGTTCATTTAAATAGTAATCCTTACGCCATAGTCCTGCTATTTCTAGTAATTTTTTATTATCTAGTTTTAGCCATGGATGGTTAGGATTATGACTGTGTATTAATCTTTTAACTTTAGGAAATAAATTGACGTTAAAATCTTTTAATCCTAATTTAGGATAAATAGTATTTTCAGTATAAAAATTGCGTTTACCATTATACAATTCTGCAATTTGTTGTGGTGAAGTAACTTTAAAATCACCATCATTGCTCCGATCATATACAAATCCTGCTGTTTTGTGAATTTGTGAACTTGATGGAACTTTAATATGGATTATATTTTTTTTATTTATTACATAATTTTGTGGAAATAAAATAAAAGGAGGGTCAAGTTTTTGTGAATTATTGGAAAGATTTGCAATGTTTGAAAGTAATGTGTTAATACAATCTTTTGAAATCCCGCAAATTTCCCCATTATTTTTAACGCCCAATAATATATCTCCTCCATTTCTATTGAGCATTGAACAAATGGTTTCAAATAAATTGGATGGTAAAGTTGATTTGGATTCTTTAAATTCTATTTTAATTCCTTCACCTTGCTGAATTATTTTCTTTAATCTTATAATGCTCATATTATTCACTATTTCATTTGAAATGACCAGTATTATTCGCGATTATTTGGTCGAATATCAAAAATACCATTGAATGAATTTCAAGCATATTTTAGATGAAAATTAGATGAAATATTATTTGCATTTTTCGCAAATAAAAAAAGAGGTTGCTTGCAACCTCTTTTTTTGTGCCCAGTACTGGATTCGAACCAGCACGTCCTTGCGAACACCACCCCCTCAAGATGGCGTGTCTACCAATTTCACCAACTGGGCAATTTTGCTGCAAATATAAGGAAAAGATTGGTGTGATTACAATATGGTTTATGGAGTTTATGAAAGTTTATAAATGTTTATGGCATTTGCCTGACCCCATAGCAACCCTAAACTCTAAACTTTCAACTTTAAACTAACTCTTTCGGTAAAACCACCCTGGGAAAACCCATTGAAGCACAGTAAACACTGCTATTGGTACTACGCCGGCGTAAAACAATATCTGTTGAGTTCCCTGCAAAATTTCAAGTGGAATGGTGGCATATGCCAGCAGCCCACCAAATAGCATTCCGCCCAAATGTCCCTCATGAGAAATGCGATTTCTATCTGGTGTTTGCGTCAAAACAATAGAGCCCAAACTGAAAATAATGCCAAAAATCCAAGCCGGTATCATCACAGGAAACAGCATCAAGCCAATGCGCATGTCGGGATACCAAAGCATCGCCGCCATCAAAATGCCACTCACGCCGCCAGAAGATCCAATAGATTGATAATCAACTTCATTTCTTCTTAAAATGAGGGATAAAATTGAGCCGCCCATCACCGAAACAATGAAAATTAACAAGGTCAACACAGGTCCAAGTACATCTTCTATCACCGGACCGAAGAAGTACAATCCCAATAAATTCATTGCTAAATGTAAAAATCCAGCATGCACCAAAGCCACCGAAAAGATTCTATAATATTGCTTCTTTTTTAAAATTTGATAACTGCTAAATACCAATTTTTCGGTGATGTTTTGATTTCCCATATTTCCAAAAAATACGAGAATAATAAGTCCCATGATGCCATAAGTAACGGGATATGTAAGTTGAATTTGATTCATTTAATAGGTATAAACTTTTCCAGATCCATATTGAAAAACATTGAATTTGTTAAAAGTTTTATTCTTAATTAACAAATTTCCAGAGTTGTATAAATGTGCCTCGAGTACTTTGTCGGGAGAAACATAAATATCTTGTTTGGTATAGTGGCGGATGTAGGCGTCGTCGCAGCTTAAATTGGTTGCATTCACCGATGAACCCATTTCGCAACCCCAAGAAAAGATAGTCCCTCGTCCCTCAAAATCAATAGAACCAATGTTGTTGGAACCACCGTAAAGATTGCCACAATCTACCTTAATTTTGGCGGGCAAAGATGATTCCATATTGAGTGTGAGTATATCTGTTTTAAGTGTATCAATGCACAACAATTCGCAAGAACCTACAATATTTAATGTATTTATTTTATGTAAATTAATGATTAATTTAGGACGAATATTTAGGTCTCTCATCCAATTATATCCATTTAAATCTTTTACGGTAAGTACTCCATTTTCTGTAGAAACCGAAATTTTAGGATTTAGATTTTCGAAGTAATCTATTTGGATGGATTCAGGTAAATTGGTGTCGTTTTTCAATTCAACATAAAATTTTTCACCAATATTTATGGCATTAAAATGCGACAATAATTTCTCTGTTTTTTGGGGATTCCCTGGTTCTTTATAAAAATCGGAATCGGGGGAGCATGCCGCGAAAACTGCAAAAGAAAATGCGAAAATGATTTGAAATTGGCGCAACATGGTATTACAAAGTTGGTAAAAGTAATTTACATTTGTTGTATTCGCATGAAAAAGTTAGCCTTGATTTTGGGATTTTGGTCGGTAACAACCTTTGCACAAGTGCATTACAACGGTCAAACTGGAATGGATGATGAGTTGCCACCAATGGCTTTGGCCAACCGTTATATGGCTCAAGGCCAGTATAAATTGGCGGAGGGGATATTTAGAAGTGAATTGGAGCAAAATGATGTGCCCGCTGTGAAACAGCAGCTTTGCAATGCCTTGATTATGCAAAAGAAATACCATGAGGCCGATACGATGTTGCGAAATTTGGTCATGTTGGACTCTAATGCTGAGGGTAATTATTGGTTTTTGGCCATCAGTGCCGACCGACAAGAGAAAGATGATTTGGCCATCTTTTTATACAAAAAGTACATTCGCAAAGCCCAGGAGAGAATTGTTAATACACATTCTGTAGAAACTGAAAATGCGAAGGCTTGGTTGAAAATGGGATCGATTTTCAGACGTAAAATGCATTCAAAAGGAATCAATGATCAGGAGTGGATTGAAATGGTGTACGATTATGAAGTATACTTAAAAATGAATCCTACCGATACTTTTGCTACCAATCTTCAAGATTTTTTGGATCAAGTGAGGTTGAAAAGACCTGATCCAATGGGGGGTGTCTTGGTTTGGGACGAGAAGTAGTAACTTTGCAAACTAGAAATGACTGGCAACAAGAGTAAAATTATCAACGATCCTTTACATGGGTTTTTGGCTATTCCAAGTTCGTTGATTTATGATGTGATTCAACATCCATATTTTCAACGTTTGAGGAGGGTAAGGCAATTGGGAATGAGTGAGTGGGTGTATCCTGGTGCAACGCATACTCGTTTTCACCATGCGTTGGGCGCATTAAATTTAACCATTCAAGCTGTGGAAACTTTGCAGCGCAAGGGTGTAGACATTAGCGAAGAGGAAAAAGAGGGCGTTTCATTGGCCATTTTGTTGCATGATATAGGACATGGACCATACAGCCATACTTTGGAGCACACCTTGATTCAAGAAGTTCACCACGAGGCGATATCCCTCCAAATCATGGAAAGAATGAACCGTGAATTCAATGGTAAATTGAGCATAGCCATAGAGATTTTTAAGGGTACGTATTCACAAAAACCGTTTTTAAGTCAACTTATTTCTGGTCAATTGGATATGGATCGTTTAGATTATTTGTTGAGGGACAGTTTTTACACTGGTGTAAGTGAAGGAATTGTGGGTGCCGATAGGATCATTCACATGTTGAACGTGAAGGACGGCAACTTGGTGGTTGAAGAGAAGGGCATTTACAGTGTAGAGAAATTTTTGGTGGCCAGAAGACTCATGTATTGGCAGGTGTATTTGCACAAAACGGTGATTGCTGCTGATGCCATGTTGGTTTCTATTTTGTTGAGGGCAAGGCAATTGGCAAAGGAAGGTTCTACTTTGGGAACATATCATCCGCTGATGCATTTCTTGTTTAAAGACATCAATGCGTCGAATTTTGATGATGAGGCGTTGGATTTGTTTTTGGTATTAGACGATATTGATATTTTATCGAGCGTAAAGCAATGGCAATTCCACGAAGATAAAATACTGAGCACTTTGTGTAGTAGGTTGTTAATGAGGAAGTTGCCAAAAATAAAAATTGGATTAGAACCAATTGCTGATGAAATGTTGAATTTGGTTACGCAACAAGCCAGTGGTTTGTTTGGGATACCGGAAAGTTTGGCGAAAGAATTTTTCATCAAGCAGGGGGTATTAGAAAACCATGCATATAAAACGGAGGGTGGAGGCATTAGAATTTTACGCAAAGACGGAAGAATTCAAGATGTAGCTGAAGCTTCAGACAATTATAATTTGGCGGCGTTGAAAGAAACGGTAACCAAATATTTCATGATTTATTGGGAAAAATAATGTTTAGAAAATCGAATGCACCTACGGATAAGGTGACTGCAAAAAAGCAACTTGGACAACATTTTTTGACCGATAAGGGCATTGCACAAAGGATTGGCGAGTTGATGGTAGACAATTTGGATGTTGTGATTGAAATAGGTCCTGGTATGGGGGTTATGACGCAGAGTTTGTATGCCCAATGGGGGGCAAGATTAACGGTTATTGAAATTGACAAAGAGTCGGTACAATATTTGGGACGGCAGGAGTGGGCACAAGGATTGAACATTTTGGAGGGAGATTTTTTAGAGATTCCTTACACGGAATGGCCTATAGGTGAGCGAGTTGGGATAGTTGGGAATTACCCTTACAACATTTCCACTCAAATTGTTTTCAGGATGTTGGAAAGACCGAAGTTGGTGCAGCAATTTGCGGGTATGTTTCAAAAAGAGGTGGCAAAAAGGTTTTGCGCTGAGCATGGCAACAAGGAGTATGGAATTACGAGTGTGATGTTGCAGGCATATTACCAATGCAAGTATGAATTCACGGTAAACGAGGGGTCATTTAATCCGCCGCCGAAGGTAAAAAGCGGGGTGATGAGTTGTATTTTGAGGGATGATTTGCCGGGTTGCAGTTACAAGAGTTTGAAAATGGTAGTGAAGCATGCATTTTCACAAAGGAGAAAAACTTTGAGCAATGCATTAAAACCGTTAACGAGTGTAAGGCCAAATTTTGTAATTCCTGAAAAATGGCAAGGACAAAGGGCTGAGCAGTTGAGTGTTGAAGAATTCAAAGAATTGGCAATTTTTTTTGAAAATTCAACTCATTGATTTATTGTGCTTTGTTGCCTTGTTTAAAAACATTCTAAAAGAAAATTCTGAGTTTTTTGAAAAAAACATATAAAAATTCATCTAACTAATATCAGTAATCAGTAAATTTGCCCGTTGAAAAACCCTAATTCGGTTTAGAAAAATGAAGCTTAATCTATTTGGAGTTAAAGGTAACTCATTGTTTAAGAAAACGTTATCAGTTTTCTCTCTGATGTTAACGCCATTGTTATTAATGGCTGCGGATGGTGTGGTTGCACCACCAACAGAGTTTGATCCTATGTCATGGGACTGGTCAAGTATTTTGACATTGATTTTGGCAGTGTTGATTATTTTAGTAATTGCTCGTGCGTTTGACATTGGGTCGTTAACTGAAAAAATCACTGGTAAAACCATTGTAAGTTGGAATAACGTGAATGCTTGGGCTGGCGTTGTTTTCTTGGTACTTGGTTTGATTGGTGTTTGGTATGAAATGAAGTATCATGGCAAATACGTGATGTTGGGTGATGCGGCTTCACAACATGGTGAAACGTATGATTCAATGTTTTATTGGACGTTTGGCTTCACTTTCTTTGTATTCATTGTCACTGAAATCTTGTTGTTCTATTTTGCTTTCAAATACAGATATGACAAAAATCGTAAGGCTTTATATTATTTCCACAACAACAAACTTGAAATTATTTGGACAATTGTACCAGCAGTGGTATTGACGTTCTTGGTATTGAGAGGTTTTGGAACTTGGACAAAAATCACCACTGAGATTGACAAAAACAGTCAAGAGATTGAAGTTTTTGCATATCAGTTTGGTTGGAAAGCAAGATACGCTGGAGAGGATAACAAATTGGGTTCATTCAACTTTAACTTCATTTCAGGTTCAAACCCATTGGGTATTGCTGAAGAAGGTGCTGTAAGCAGTTTGGTTGATGAATTGAAAGCTGAAGTTGCAAAATTGGAAGCTCAAAAGGCTGCAATTTCAGATTCTTCTAAGGTTTGGAAGATGCAATACGATCGTTATGTAAGTACTGGTACAGACAAATCTTATCCAGAAGAGTTCAAAATTTTGAAAACCAAATACAATGATCTTTTGAGTGGTGCATACGAGCGTCAATTAGAAAAGGACATCAAGCGTAAAAATACTGCGTTAAAGAGAATTGCTGCTTACCAACAAGACAAAGAGACGTTCAATGGTACTGCAAAAGACGATAAAGTTACAACTGAGATTGTTTTGGTAAAAAACAAGCCATATGTATTCAAGTTCAGAGCACGTGACGTAATTCACTCAGCTTACATGCCTGATTTCAGAGCTCAAATGAACTGTGTACCGGGTATGCCAACTAGTTTTGCTTTCACTCCAATCAGAACAACGGCTGAGGCGAGATCTGCGAAGAATGATCAAGAGTTTGATTACTATTTGTATTGCAACAAAATTTGCGGTGCAGCTCACTATAACATGAAAATTAAAGTGACTGTAGTTGGAAATGAAGATGAGTATAAAACTTGGTTGGCAACACAAACTCCATTTGTAGCGCCACCAGCACCAGCTGCTCCTACAGAGTCTCCAAAAGCAGATTCAACTTCAGTAGTTAAAACAGGATCAGTAGTTAAAAATTAAAAAAATCTATTTAGAAAAATATGAGCACAGCAGCTTTACACGCAGAGCACGATGCACATGGCCACCACAAGGAGAGCTTCATTAGTAAGTATGTCTTCTCGATGGACCACAAAATGATTTCCAAGCAATTCTTGATTACAGGAATTATCATGGGTATCATTGGTATGACTATGTCGTTATTATTCCGTTTGCAATTGGCTTGGCCAGATGAGCAATTTGGAATTTTAGAAACTTTATTGGGAAAATGGGGTAAAGATGGTAAATTAGATCCTAACTTTTACATGGGTTTGGTTACCATTCACGGTACCATCATGGTATTCTATGTATTAACGGCTGGATTGAGTGGTACTTTTAGTAACTTGTTAATTCCATTGCAGTTAGGTGCAAGAGATATGGCATCACCTTTCATGAATATGTTGAGCTATTGGTTCTTCTTCATGTCTTCTGTGGTGTTATTATGTTCAATTTTCATTGAAACAGGTCCAGCATCTGGGGGATGGACAGTTTATCCACCATTGTCGGCTTTAGATAAAGCAATGCCAGGTTCTGGTTTGGGTATGACATTGTGGTTAACTGCAATTGCGTTGTTCATTGTTTCTTCATTGTTGGGAGGTATTAATTACATTTCTACAGTGTTGAACATGAGAACAAAAGGAATGAGCATGAACCGTATGCCATTGACCATCTGGGCATTTTTCTTCACTGCGGTATTGGGTCTTTTGTCGTTCCCTGTATTGTTAGGAGCTGCATTGTTCTTGATTTTTGATAGAAGCTTTGGAACAAGTTTCTATTTGAGTGATATTTATCTAGAGGGAGTAGGAGCATTAGAAAATATTGGTGGTAGCCCAGTGTTATACCAACATTTATTTTGGTTCTTGGGTCACCCAGAGGTATACATCATTTTGATGCCTGCTTTGGGTATTACTTCTGAAGTTATTTCTACCAATGCACGTAAGCCAATCTTCGGTTACACAGCGATGATTATTTCATTGATGGGTATCTCTGTATTGTCTTTCATCGTATGGGGTCACCATATGTTTATCACTGGTATGAATCCTTTCTTAGGATCTGTATTCATGATATTAACCTTGATTATTGCGGTACCATCTGCGGTTAAAGCATTTAACTACTTAACCACTTTGTGGAAGGGAAACTTGCGTTTCACACCAGCAATGTTGTTTTCAATTGGTTTGGTATCTTTCTTCATCTCTGGAGGTTTAACAGGTATTTACTTGGGTAACGCTGCATTGGATATCCAATTGCATGATAGTTACTTCGTTGTAGCGCATTTCCATTTGGTAATGGGTTCTGCTGCTATCTTCGGTATGTTTGCAGGTATCTATCACTGGTTCCCTAAAATGTTCGGTAGAATGATGAACAATACTTTGGGTTATTTCCACTTCTGGTTTACATTCATCTCTGCTTATTTGGTATTCTTCCCAATGCATTTCATGGGATTGGCTGGCGTACCTCGTCGTTATTACCAATTCACTTTGGTGAAAGAATTTGGTGTTTGGGCAGACGTAAATATTTTGATCACTGTAGCTGCTATCATGGGTGGTGTTGCTCAGTTGTTCTTTATTTTCAACTTCTTCTACAGTATTTTCAAAGGTAAAAAAGCTGAACAAAATCCTTGGCAAGCGAACTCTTTGGAATGGAGTACTCCAGTTGAACACATTCACGGTAACTGGCCTGGTGAAATCCCAACTGTTTATCGTGGTCCTTATGAGTATTCTCGTCCTGACAGAGAAGAAGATTTCTTCCCTCAATACATTCAAGACGATAAAGCTCCAGAAATGGCTGCTCAAGAAGGTGTTACAGTTGAGAGCACTGAAACAAAATCTGAAGAAGCTGAAAGTTCAGTATTCTTTGCAGCAATCAAACGTGTGTTTGGATTGAGCTAATAATGAATTCATTAGATTCATCGAGAATCGTTAAAATATACAGACGAATAGGTTTAATTACCTGTTCGTCTGTTTTTTTATTGTTTCTTTTGGGGGGACTTGTTCGGGCAACCGGTTCAGGTATGGGATGTCCAGATTGGCCTAAGTGCTTTGGATTGATTGCGCCCCCAACTTGTGAATGCCAGTTGCCTAAAAATTATCAAGAAGTATTTCAAGCCAAAAGACACAAGAAGGTTGAGAAATTTCTCAAGACATTGCGTGCTTTTGGGTTTGAAAAAAAGGCAAATCAAATAGCTGCGGATAAAAATTTATATATTCAAGAGAAATTTGACCCGGTGAAAGCGTGGATTGAATATGTAAATCGCTTATTTGGTGTGTTGTCGGGATTATTGGCTGTTTTGTTTATGTTTTTGTCCCTACGATACAAAGCGCTAAAAGCAACCCGAATGTGGGCTTTTGTGGGTTTTGTTATGTTAATTTTGAATGCATGGCTGGGAAGTATTGTGGTAGCTACCAATTTGTTGCCTGGTATCGTTTCTTTGCATTTTTTATTGTCGTTCTTGTGTTTGTTTGCCTTTATTTTGTCAATAAACAAGGTAACTTCGATACTGAACAGGCATGACCAGGGAACAAGTAAACAGTGGTTGTACTTGTGGCTTGTAGTATTTGTTGTTGTTATTTTAGGCACTTGGTCGAGAGAACAAGTAGATGCATTAAAAGGAACCATGCAATTTTATTTAGATGGCAATCCTGATAACATTTTGAATTACAAAAGTATGGATTGGTTATTCATGGTACATCGTTTTGTGCCTGGATTGATTTTGGTCTTTAGTTTTATTGAATTTAGAAAGAGAATATCAATTGATGGATCGTTGATTTCTGGCTATTGGTTTCATGTTTTTATCATTTCATTTTTACAAATTTGTTTGGGTGCAGTTCACATAGTGTTTTTGGTACCAGCATGGACGCAAATAGCGCATGTGGTATTGGGAAGTGGTTTGTTAACCTATAGTTTTTTAATTTTACTATCATTTAAATCGAAACATTCATGAAGTCTGTATTGAAGAGTTATGCGCAACTGGTAAAATTTCGTTTATCGAGCACGGTAGTGGCAACTTCTGTGTTCGGATATATTTTGGCGCTAAAATATACTTATGGCGAATTGTGGACGGAGAATTTCAATTGGACCGTATTTTTAGGTGTTTTATTTGGAGGGATGTTGATTGTATTTGCTTCTAATGGTTTGAATCAAATCATTGAGAAGGATTACGATTCTAAGATGATTCGTACTTCAAATCGACCAATTGTTGAAGAAAGAATACCTGTTAAAGATGCCCGAATTTTTTGTTGGGTTACAGGCTTTTTAGGTTTGGCAATATTAGGATTTACGGGTGCCGGATTTTTGGCGATGTTGTTAGGCGCAATAAGTTTGGTTGTATATGTATTCATTTACACCCCAATGAAGCAAGTAAGTTCATTGGCAGTGATGGTAGGAGCTATTCCGGGAGCTTTGCCACCTTTAATTGGTTATTGTGCGGTAATTCCAAGGTTGGAAGAATTGGGTATTATTTTGTTTTTGATACAATTCTTCTGGCAATTTCCCCACTTTTGGGCAATTGCATGGTTGTTGCACGATGATTATCAGAAAGCTGGTTATTGGTTGTTACCATCTTCGGGTGGACGTGATAAAAAAAGCGCCATTCAAATACTCATTTATACCATTTTATTGAATATGGTGAGCATGATGCCCATGATTTATTCGTTGGCTTCCATCAAAGTAATGATAATAATATTGCCATTAAGTTTTTATTTTCTATATAAAGCAGTAGTTTTGTTTAGAACATTGGAAATAAAAGATGCAAGAAAATTACTTTATGCATCGTTTTTATATACTCCTGTTGTATTTTTGTCGTACATTTTGTTTTAATGAAAACTCAATTTCAAAAAGATCCAGCTCCGGCGGTGGCACCATCAAAATTTAATTTGTGGTTGTTTATGTTGGCTAGTTCAATGTTGTTTGCAGCGGTTGTAAGTGCATTCATTGTACATAGACCAGACGCTGAACAAAAAAATGCATGGACAGTTTTTGATTTGCCTGTGTATTTCTTGTATTCGTTGGTAATTGTTTTGTTGAGTTCAGTTACAATACAATATGCCTTCAATATGGCTAAAAAAGATGAAATTTCTTCCAATAGATGGTTTTTAGGAGCTACTTGGATCCTCGGAATTTTGTTTTGTGTGAGTCAATTTTATGGTTGGAAACAACTAGTTAGCCTTGATTTGACGTTTGTTAACTCAAGACCAGAAGATATTTCTGCATCTTATGTATATGTAATTACAGCCTTGCACGTTCTTCACGTTCTTGGTGGAATTGTTTTACTATCAATTAGTTGGGTGCAGTCAATTAAGTTAAATGTTCACAAAAAAAACCTCACATTAATGTCAATTACAAATACTTATTGGCATTTTGTAGGAATATTGTGGATTTTGTTATATTTATTCCTTTATTTCGCAAAGTAAATTTACCCAATGGCAAATCATTCAGAAGCAGCTTTCGAGAAGCAGCCCATGTGGGCGGGAGGCAGATCGCCTTTTAACGTTAG
>JACCDK011745711.1_pt1 | contig 12965 bp, 10 predicted proteins | sample 7445871 | NCBI WGS metagenome assembly JACCDK01 (sample SAMN15323436, study PRJNA562643) | freshwater metagenome | isolation source: river surface water | place: USA:Blue River Watershed | collected 2017-08-15 | reverse complement strand
GTACTTACAATAGTAATAACCGCCGTTGTTGTAGTTGACAATCGCTTCCTTGCCGCATCGACAGATGTGTTCAACATAGCCGTCACTGTGATCGCGCGACTTTTCCGCCCATGTGCGGGATGCGCCGTGCGCTGCAAAGCACCATTTCTCCATTTCACCGACGCGCAGACCGCCATTAATGCCAGCGTTATCGAGAGGTTGCCGCGTCGCCGCATCGGTCGCGGGGTTCTTAATCACATATTCGTTGTCAAGAACAAGCTTTGCGAGGCGCTGATAGAAGATCGGGCCGACGAAAATAAGACTGTCGATATACTCGCCGGTCAACCCGTTCAGCAGTTTCTCATAACCATATCGTTGGAAGCCAAACTTTTCGAGCTCATCCGCAACAACTTCAATGTCGAACTCTTTGAAAATAGTCGCGTCGTAATGCGCGCCTTTGTAAGCGCAGATCTTAGCAACAAGCATTTCAATGATTTGCCCCATTGTCATACGCGATGGAATGCCGTGCGGATTGAAAATCACTTCGATCTTCTGTCCGTCTTCTGTGTACGGCATGTCGCTTTCTTTCATAACGCACGCGCAAATACCCTTCTGTCCGTGGCGCGACGAGAATTTATCGCCGATAATAGGATTACGCACCTTGCGAAGGCCGACTTTGCAGAACTTCAGTCCTTCCTCATTTTGACCGAAGATGCGGTTTTGCACAATCGCGGGCTCATCGCTGCGATACACGCGTGATTCATCGACGTACGCATAGCGATCCGTGGGCTTGTTCAGCGCCGCATACATGCCGATAATGACATCGTCCTTTTGCAGCTTCGTACCAACGGGCACAACTCCTTCCGCATCGAGCTTGTCGTAATTTGCGGACTTGATTCCTTCGGTTTTAGTTTTGTCGGGAATTCCCATTTCTTCGCGCTGCTCGAGTTCGACCTTTTCGAAGGTAAATTTGCTGCCGCCAAACAGGCCGAGATCAATCGCGGTCTTGCTGAAGATCAGCGAATCTTCCTGATTGAAGCCGGTGTCGCACATCATCGCCATCAGCACATTGCAGCCGTTCGGCAAAACATATCGATTTGCCTTTGTAATGACCAGCGGCATCTCATTAACCGGCTGCAAGAACGTCTCTTTGTCCATGCGATACGGCCAGTTCAAGCAGTAATATCCGCATGTCTGCCTCACCTGACTGGTCTGATAGATCAATTTCGCGGGCTGATTGTGTGCGGCGAAAGGGCTGGTCAGCGTTGTAATGCCGACCATCGCCTCGGGAATGTCGCAGTGCGTGAACGGCCGATACTTATTCTTTCGTTCTTGACGAAGAATATTGAAGTTAGCCGCCATGTAGTAGTTTTGCTGCTCATCCGCGCTGATAAATTCCACTTTCTGCTCGCGCACAAGGTCCATGACGGTCTTCTTATTCGCGTACATTAGCGCAATATCTTCGCGTGTCAGGGCGATTCCTTGCTCAAAATCATCATTACCACCGACCGCAGCCGGTGCAGGAACCTTTTCTTTTTTCTTTCGCTGAATTTGCGAAATTATTCGGTTCTTGTATTCCAGCGCCGGATCCGCCGGCGGCAGCAGCGAAGCAATCAACGCATCGTCGTTGTCTTCGATGCCGTCGACGCCTTTACTCTCCGCTGCCTCGTCGTCGCTTTCTTCACTCGCATCTTCAATAATAACGTCTTCCGCATCGTCGCGCGTGGCATTACGCGCAGCGTCATGCGAAGCAACGTTACGCGCAGCGTCGTCGGCACTCCCAACGGCGCCGCCATTTGCGAAATATTCGGCGTCACGATGCGTGTTGTACACGATCAAGACAGGCCGCGCCATTCTGCCGGCGTCAACAGAGAAGTAAATCTCGTCTTGTCCTGCGTCCCAGTAGATCGTTGTGTGAAAGTGAATCTCGCCTTCGCGGCGCTTCTTGCGGCACTTCGTAGCGAACTTCGGCGCGTTTGCAACGTACCCGACAAGCTCGCCGTTGATGTAAACGCGTGCGAGCAGCCGCCGCGAAATTTCAAGTGGAGAAAGACTGTCTCCTGGAATGAATTCTTCATCGCTGCGGATCTTGTCTTTGAGCACTTGCGAGGATGTATTCGGGACAATTTGCGCCGACAGCGCCATCTGCTCGTTAATGCCGACGGACTCACCCTCGGGACTAGTGTGAACAGGGCACTTCAAGTTAGCGGCGCTGCCGTGAAACTTTCTCATTTCGGTCGCCATCGACGACTGAATACCGCTGTCCGTGTAGGGTTTCGAGATTTGTCGCAGCGTTGCAATGGGATTTATGTTGTTTTTGCGCTGAAGAAACATTGACCGAAGCCGGTTCACAATGTTGCGATTTGCACCGAGCTTCATGTTTGCGCCCTTGCCACCGACGACCGACTGCTTCATGAGGCGCTCAAACTCGTGATCTTGCACGCTGAAAACGATCTGCGACAAATTAACATTCTCGAATTTCTGCGAACGAAAGACTTTGTTCATCATGCGCTTGACAGGGACAATGACGGAATGGTTCGTGAAGCTTTTGAACGCCTTAGCGTAGCTGTCGCCGGCGGGGTTAATTCGCTTGTTCAGCATGCTGACACGGTCGGTCTGCGGAATTTGCCCAAGATACACAAGAATTGTCTTGCGGATCAGCAGCCCGGTGAACTTGAGTTTGTCGTCGCGCGAGTCCATGTCCATCCCGATATGTGGCAAAAAGTGCGTGTCAAAGAATTGCAGCACTTCCTGTCGCGCATTGTGATAGTTCTCGGGCTTATTTCGCAGATCGTAATAGCTCATCTTTTCCGCCGGAATCATATCGACAATGGCGGTAAGAGCCGCAACGCTCTCGCGAATGTTCGCATAGTTGATTTTGTCGTATTTCGCCTGCATCGCATCAATGATATGTGCTTGCAGTGCGCGGTTTGCATCATTGTCGTAGTCGTAAATAATCCAATCCATGATCTTTTTGTCACATACCCAACCGAGCGCACGGAACAGTAGGAAAAATGGGATGCGCACCTCCATGAATTTATCGCGGTAAATCTCAATGACGAGAGTATTGTCGTTGTTAAAAATCACCATCATATAAGCGGAGTTCTGGTATGAGTCGCCGGGCTTCGAGATAAATTCGCATCTTACGCGCTGTTTGTCATAGCCCTCGTTGATATAAATCTTCGGCCAGTTGTAAGGCATGCTCTCAACACAGTCGATCGCCCACTCTCCGCGGATCACAAAGTAGCCGCCGGGGTCCGTCGGGTCCTCGCCCATCTGCAGCAACGCGTGTTTGCTCATGTCGTACGTATGACAGAACTTGCTTCCTTTGATAATCGGCAGTCTGCAAATACTGATACCTTTGACGGATTCCGTCCTCGTCGCATGAACACTGCCGTCCTCGAGGTATGCCGTCGCAATCACGTCGCAATTCAGCGTAAGTTGACCGCTGTAAATCTTGTCTCGAGTAAGTGCGGTGATCGGCATTAGGGGTGACCCCATGCTGCTGACGCTGTCGTAAATGATTGGCTTCGTAATTTCGATACTTGTCGGCACGATCTTACAGTGCACTTGTACGATTTTCTTCTCTTCGGGGTCGCTGCTATGCTCGCGCGGAGAGAACATTTTACGTTCAACGCGGAAGCCATGCTGCAAAATATAAACGATACCCTCGCTGTAGAACTGATTCGCGCTGCGGAGATGGTGCTCGACAAGACTCTTCGGGCCGTTTTGATACAAAATCTGATGTATCATAATGAACAAGTCATGCTGATTGATATCGTAGTCGAATTTGTCAATTTGCAGACGCCGCGTCTCATATGCGTCTTCATCCTTTGCCTCGTGCGACCACATCGAGGCGCCTCTTAATAATGAGGCACAAAAACCTTCCCGGGTAATATGGGTATATATGAGAATATACAATTTCTAAATCAAAATTCAAAAGCAGCTGCCTACAAAAAAAGAAGACTAATTTGCGTGATTGCGGCGCTGCTGCTTAATCATCGATCTCGATACCGAGTTCTTTCTTGGCTTGAACGAGTTCTGCTTCCTCTTCTGCGGACCTGTGAACATAGGTTTTGTCGTAAGGGAGGCGCGAATACATCTGCGCATCGGTGTATTCATAGTTGTCGTCGAGGCAGATATAGAGCCGCGGCGAATAAAACAGTGATGCCGTCTTCGCTTCCGCATCCAATTTCTTTTTCTCAATGTCGAATTTGTCCTGCGTATTGATTTCCGTAAGCAGTTTGATTTGTGTGTCGAATAGCTTTTTTTGTTCCGCGACCAACTCTGCGTTTTCTGCAACGTTCGCTTTTGTTTCTTCGATGCGCTTTTTGAACATTTGAATAACGTGCACGAGCTTACCCATTCCCTCCATGTTGCTGGTGTACTTTGCTACTTCGGGATAACTGTAAACAAAACGAAAGCGAAACTCGTTTTCTTCGAGCGACGGGTGAATATTCTTCATGCGCTCTCGATGTTTTTCGTCTTCGATTGTTTCAACGGTCGGCCCGAACACCATATAAACAGCCCTGCACAACTTGTTAAGCGCTTCGCGAGCGGTCTCCGATGCGCCAAAAAGAGGCTTATATACTTTTTCAATATCGGCATCTTGGCGTTCCAGGTCAACAAAAAGCGCATATGTCTTCGACTCGTGCGCAAACGAGATAATATCGCTGCGCACCGGTTTCGTAAACAGCTCGTCAACTTCTACTTCGAGGTACAGCGCGATCCATTCTCGCACGATCTGCTCCGCAAGATTGAACAATCTGTTAATCTCTTCTGGGTCAAGAGTGTTTTTCTTTGATGCTTTTATGTCATCGATGTTTACATTCGGCGGCAGGCCATCGGTCGCCATGTTGAAGGTATACATTTATAAACTTTTAACTTAAACGCATTAAACTAATGAATGATGTCTCGGATATTGCCGCCGTATGTAACGGAACCATGATGCGTGAAGAACAGCTCGACGAGTTTTTCCGGCTCCATTTTATCAAGTTTCTTGTCCGTGAGCTCCTGCGAGAATATAACATAAAGAATCGTCGCGAATGTACCCGTCTCGATCGCGTCGTCGCCGCTTGTAATGTTAGTAAGTTCAAGGATTTTCGTCTTTGCGATGAACTTACCGACGAGCAGATTGATAGATGGAAGGTCAAGGTGCTCATTTTTTTTGCGCAATGTAAGCACACCCGCATCGTATGTGTAACGCTTCAGCGCATATGTACCGACGAGCGCATCACCCTTTGCGTCCGCGCACTGCTTCGACATGCCTTTCAGCACGCTGTAACCTTCATACACGGGTCTCATTCTCAAAGCGTCGCCGATTTGTCGTTTCTTGTACATTTGCGATGCCTCGGCAAACCTCTTTTTTTCTGCCGCGGACGCGGAGTTGTCGCCGTTAGTAGCGCATTTCATTAGAAAGTCCTTTTCTTCTTTTGTTAGTTCGCGCCCGTCGTATTGCTCCCAGTATTGGTAACGCTTTCGAAAATTTTTCTGCGGCACAATTTCGCCATTCTTCAGAACGAAGTTATATCGCTGCGAAAGATAAACCGCAGGAACGTGTATTTTTTGGTCGTGCGACATCGCGTTAAAGGAACACCGGTAGTTTATATATTTGTATTTCAAATTTTGAACGTGGCCGCTATGAGCTTCAAGCAGCTGCTATCGGCGGAAGTAATCGCGTTTAAGGCCGCGCATATACAGAAAGACATTGACTTTAACATGAAATGTTTGTTTTCTTGCTGCGAACTCGTGAAGCAATCTCTACGCACGCAGCAAGAATGGACCGGCAACACTAACCAGCGCCTCATGAAGTGCCTCAACGAGCTGTCAACTATTTTTCTTACGTCGTCAAACACTGTGTATGAGCGCAGCGACAATACCGGCGGCGCGGAATACGCACCGCCTGCAGTCGCGGCACAAAAGAATACTCTCGTCGATGAGATATTGAATGATGGCGCTGACGCTGATGAAGACGCGGACGCAGACGCTGATGAAGATGCGGATGAAGAGGTGGAGTACCATGCGGCCATGAAGGGAATCGCAGATGCGTTCTCGCCGACACTCGAGCAGGACCATATTCGGCTGCAAAAAATGATCGATGAACGACGAAAGCGTCTGCAGGAACAGGTTGAAACAATTGTGCCGCCGCCACCAAAGTTCCGCGTGACCAGCGGCGACCCGACTGAAACCGTACATATGAAAGAAAAGACCGTTGCGTTGCCGCCGAACTCCTCTGAAGAAGCCTGGGAAGAGGCAAAGAACGCCGCAGGTGTGACTAACGAAGATGTGTACAACCGCGCGAACGAGGCACTGCTCGAGTCGCTCACGTCCGCAACGCCGCAGAAAGCAAAAAAATACAAGCCGCTTGACTGCGGCGAAACCGCTCCAGAGATCACACGCATGAGCAAATTCAACACATCAACGCAAGAAAAAATATATTATGAGATTCACTGCAAGGCCATCGGCAATATCGATGCGGTTTATGGAAAGGACCTGCCGCATGATCGCGCGGAAGAACTTTACAACCGCGAATCCGATCGGCTGCTCAAGGAGTTTCTCGCGTACAAAATCAATGTGCCGAGCGCCGTCGACCGTGCAGATATGGTATTTTGACATATAAACAAATGTTTATACGAACGTACGTATATGCGTATACATTACTCATTCGCTTTTTTTATGCTCCGGTTGACCCGAAACCATCGGCGCCGCGTTTACTACGGCCGCGAATGTCGACGATCGAGGGAACGCGCACCAAATCCACGCGAGTAAACGGCATAATAATCAGCTGCGCGATACGGTCGCCCTTGACGAACGAGAAGTCTTCATTGCTGTGATTGAAAAGCACAACGCCAATTTCCCCTTGATACTTGTTGTCGATGATGCCCGACGCAGGCACAATGCCGTTCTTTGCGCAGATGCCCGACCGCGGCGCGATCATACCAAAGTGATATTCCTGAAATCCGATTTTCACACCGGTATTCACGAGAAGTCGGCCGTGCGCTGGCACAGTGCCATGATGCGCAGCTGGCAAATCAATACCGGCCGCATCGTCCGTCTTATACGCCGGATACGTGACATCGTCGCGCGACTCATACGGGGTCTTGTCGGTCCAAGAATCATGCTCCTTGTCTTCGTCGGCCGCGTATTGTTGCCACTTGGGAAGGGTTTCCTCCGATGCCATTTTTGATTACAGTCGTATATATAGCTAATCAAATTCACATTTTAAAGTTGAAATCTCCTAAAGAAGAAATCATGGCAGAAATACGATTTGCGGCATATTGCGCTGGTGACAACAAAGTTGTCGACAACTTTACTTCGCTGAAGGCGCGTATTGACGCAACAAAAAAGCATCTCAACGCCGCAAAGACAAGTCTCGACGAGGCCTTTACGAAGAGCTATTTCGATGTTTATTGGAGAGAATTCGATCCATTCAAACAGGAAAAGTACATCATCGATACAATGTTGTCAATGGGGCAACAAAAAGTCACGAATGCGTGGCTGAAGTGTTATGAGATGTTGGCGTGGATTTCCGAAACACACAAATTTCCGGACGAGATTAAGCACTTCGACAATGCCGCGTTTCCTGGCGCATTCATTCTCGCGGCAAATCATTACTTCAAAACAAAGCGCAGTTCCTCGAAAACCAAGAAGCCGTATGACTGGGTCGCGTCAAGCCTGATCACCGCGAACAGCGACGACAGCAAGCCACTCGAGGACACATACGGCCTGTACGCACGATACAAAAATCAGTGGTTGATGACAGAGACGAACAACGGCGACGTTACGTCGACAACGAACCTCGCGGATTGGGAGCGCCGACTTGCGCACGGCATCGACTTATACACGAGCGATCTCGGCTTCGACGTCAGCAGTGAGTACAATGCACAGGAAAAGATGCAGTCGCGCGCCAACTACGCACAGATACTCGCGGGAATCTTGACGTTGAAAGCCGGCGGCGTCATGATCACGAAGCAGTATACCATCTTTGAAGACGCGACTATTACGTGCCTCTATATGCTGTCGACGATATTCAGCCGACTTTACATCTGCAAGCCCGCGACTTCCCGTCAAGCAAACAGCGAGACATACATTATCGGCATTGGTTTCAGCGAAGACAAGAGCGCGGTCGAGACAGTCGCGAATAAGTTGTATGCGGCAATCGCAGACGAGACATATTTGTTCTGTGATCCCGCTGAAATAACGCCAGAATTTCTCGGAACAATCGACGCTTGTATGCGTATCTTTGAAAGCCAAACTGAAAAGATTGCGCACGACCGCGATGCAGTGCTGAAAATTCGCAAAATGCAATACAAAGGCAAGCCGTCAAAGCATCCTGAAATTGTGAAATTCCGTAAGAGTATTGATGGTAGTATTGCCGAATGGTATCGGCGAAACGACTTTCTGCCGCTGCGTGACGCTGATAGACTGTGACATATATACGCGATGAGAAGTCTTCGCAAATACAGTTTGCGTGTGTTAAGGGGCGAGTATATTAGCGAGCTGCGTATAGGATTTTTTATCATGGCGCATAATGCATCGACGTTTCTAGATTGGTCAAAGTTCGACTATCTACAGATGCGCAAATTTGGGTATGATTATCATCCTGGGATTATGACGCGCGTGTTTAGTCATCGATTTTACACGGCGCGGCATCCGTCTGCGCCATACAGCTTATACCACAAAAATCGTTGCGCGATATGGGACCCGCGGTTTAAGCGCTTGAAGTTTACAGAGTAGCCGCCGTGCCTCATATTTTTTGTTAGCTGCTCACCCTTATCCCTCATATTTTTTGTTAGACATAACTACTGGCATTAATATGCAGACGATAAAATTTGAAAATACATACGGGTTTAAGCACCACAATGGCGCATCGTAAGCAGTTCAAGCAAGTTCATGATGTCCCTCCGCACCTACTGACCGCATACAATAACCTTCGCCGCAGCGAACTAGTGACCAAGCGCGACACAAATCCTGTGCCGTCCAAGGAAGCAATGAAGGCATTTGCGATGATTCTCAACGATACGGTTCCCAAGAATGACTTTGTCAAGGGCGAACGCACTATGGTGCTCAAGCTGGTATATATCACCAAGGAGACAGACGCTATGATGAACCTGATCAATGACAATCGCCATGATCTGAAGCCGTATATTCTCTGGACTTCGGGCCCTAAGATCGCGGCTCATTTCGGCATCGACAAGTATGTTACAATTTGGTTCGACAAGAAGAACAACGTTTATTCCGTCAGAGAGTTCGGCGCTGCCAGGGAGTTCAGGGCTACCGCGCCGCGACAACGATATGCGCAGAAGTATCCGCCGCAAAACAACGGCGCCAAGAACAATCCGGAACTGCTCGATGAAGATGAGGAAGAATTGGATGAAAAGAGCGCGACCGTTGACACGTTTCCGATTAACCGAAATGAGTTCGCTAAGCTTATCGCGCAGGTGCAAGCGGAAAAAAACGCAAATGCCGCGCGGTCCGCCGCCGAGGATATCAGCGCCGAACTCGACGAGCTAGTCGATGCGGCACCTGCGGATGACGGCGCGGACGCAACTGAACAAACCGCGGACTCAACTGAACAAACCGCAGACGCATAAGATTTGCCTCAATGAAATATCTTTTTTTTCTTATAGCGCGCATATTTCCACGCAATGGCGCTGCAGTTGTCGCAGCTACTTCAGACGCATTTTCTCGATGATATCATCACGGATACAGCGCCGATAGTTGAGAAAGATCGCGGTCGATATCAAGAAATCTACGACGAGATCAAAAGATTCTGCAGCGAGCAGTGCATCTTCATCAGCGACCCCTTTGAACTCCTTGAGATTAAGGACAGTTACCTTGATGTAATGCACAAAAAAGATTTTCGGTACAACATTTACAGCGACGACCCCTATACGCACGCATCCGCACTTGTAAAGAGTATCTACGAATGCATCAAACACAATGAGAAGTATGAGCGCGACGTTGTCTTGTTGAAAATGAAAACGATTCAAGAGCGAAAAGAGTTCACGATCGAATTCGACACACGCATCATTGCGTCGATTTTCAAGTTGCAGAAGCAAAAAGAGCGGCCGTTGTTCGCGTATTTGCCGCCGACAGAGATCAACGGCAGCTATTATCTGCCGGCAGAAGTTGAAATCATCGACATCTACAAGAACCTCTATCAGCTCGAAAGCGAAGGAGACTTCGTTGTTAACCTCTCGTATGAGCAAAAACTATATGACCAAATCGCGCATCGCAAAGAAAAAGGCTATCTGGGCGGCGGCTGCACAGACAAGAAACGCGAACTCATCGAATTTATAAAGCTCGCGATCGTCACGAAATGGATCAAAGGCCGCACAGATCTATGTCTCGTCGGCGTTTGGGCATATGAATGGATGAAAAATCCAAAGACTATATGCGTGAACAAAGAAAAGATTCAAATCGTGACAGACCGGCCGCATACTGAGATACTTCTCGGCATCGAAAAATTTGTGTCGCCGATGACGAAGTTTCAAATTACGGCGCGCGAGCAGCTGTTGCACATCCCGAAGGACTTCCGCACAACGAGATACACTTTTTATATGAACATCGAGACGGAGCGCGGCATCGTCGAGAAGCCATTCCTCGACTTGTTTAACTGCGCATCGTTCGAGGTAATTCCGTTTTCAGTGCAAAGCGAGATTCAGATCGCGAGCAAATATGTCATTCTGCGGTTTTTGTACATCGACTTATGGATTCTTAAGCTGATTTTCAACATGGGTAAGATTTCGAAAGACGTGCTGCAGATGAAAATCGAGTATTGTTGGCGGCTCATCAATGAGTTTAGAGGAGAATTCGGCGACGTTCTTAAGACAACGGCATACTTCGGCGTCTACAGGAACTATCTCATCGACAAGAAAAATCAGAATCTGAAAGGAAAAAAATACTTTCCATTTATACCGGCGCTGTCGAAGAAGTGACACTGTGTCGGTGTCATGGATCCTCGTCCTCATCCTCGTACTCTTCCGCAGAGGCATCATCGTCGCCCGCAGTAACATCGGATTCAAGACCATTCACGATCGCATTGAAATCGTATTCATGAGGGCCTGCATCCCTCGAGCCCGCGCCGTTAATCGTGGCGACTGACTTCACTGCGGCCGCAGACAGCACGATATCAGCCGCATTTTTTTGCACCGGCACACTGACTGTCGGCTGCGGTTCTTTGACGGCGAGCACTTTGCTAGCCGCAAGCACACCGGCGTTGTATTGATTCTTCATGAAAATCAGCTTCGCACTGTGATGCGTCGCCATGTAGCGATAGTACTTTTGACGCAAAAACAGACGACGGTCTTCTTCGTTCTTTTTTTCATCGAGATCTTTCTTGAATTCATCGTGAATTGCTTTCTTAACGTCCGGCGTGATATACTCCGAAAATGTTTCCGGATCCGCATCGTATGCGCGGTTGAAATACATTACGCGGTTGATGCCTGTTTGCTTCTTCTGCGGGCGCGCGAGTGGCCATCGACTCTGTAGATGCGGGTATGGAACCTCGTCTTGCAGCCGCGTTTTTTCGTCTTCAAGTACGATCGCCGCAATATCGCAAGCCGCACCGGGCGCCGGCGCATCCTCTTTCTTCTTATCGGTCTTTTTCGCCGTCTTTTTTACGACGACAGGCTGCGTATGCATCGTCATCAATAGATCAAGTTTCGACGACAAGGTCTCAATTCGCATTTGATTCTCTGTGTTCGCCATTGCGCCATTCGCCTCCAAATTATCAAGGCGGCGCTCGATGTTCTCGAGCCGCTGCAATATCTGCAGCATCATGTCTTTGGGTGAGGATGTCGCCATTATGGGCGTGTATAGAATACTAAGTTTGTCTATAATGATATTTTCAAATTTGGAAGATATGCGTTTTCAACCACAGCGGCCAGCCGAGCATGGGTTGAAGGCATCTAATGGTACATATGGGCCTCATCGCCGTATGTTTTGACGTTCGTGCTGCGATACTTATTCATGTCGCGCGTGCTCTGATACTTCGAGTGATACTCGTTATTCCAGTAAAATTTCGACATTACGATCTTAAAGCCGGCTGGATTTGTGTCTTCGAGACGCCCCAACCACACGCGCGCTTCTTTCGGCGACTTAAAGTAACGCGGATAACCGTTGTACAGCCACACGGCAGCCTCATTCTTTTTGTACTCTGGTAGCGCGTAGATAGGACGCAAATAAAGTGTAATGTCGTTAGTACCCAATGTCGACATAGCTGTTTTTTTCGTGACACAATCCCTATATGTAATGCCAAATTAAACGCGAAAAATAATCTAAAGATTATACGCAACCCAATCATACATGCGGCGCAATGGCAGAAGAAAAGAAGCATTACCTCTCGTTGAGCGCTAAGGACGTACTCTGGTACGCGAAATCATTCGAAATGTCGCCAGTTGGCGCGATGCGCGACATCTATATCGTTGGCAACGACGCATATTTTCTCAACTATCTCATCTTGATGAGGAAGGCGCATCTGCGTATTCATGAGCATGTGCGGGCTTATATTGCGTATTTTACGAGAAACACGATTTCTAAGCATCTCGATCGGCCCAGCGGCATCGATTATGACGTGTTCGTTCTTATTCACTACTTCGTGCCCGATGTCGACGACTGGGACATTGCGAATGAGGTCGCGCCGCATCGTGAAAAAATTCAGAACACAAGCGACTTCAAGTATTTCAGCATTCGCAAAGTTGTCGACGATGTCCTCATTCACGGCAAAAAATTAGAGGCCATCGCGGAAGGCGCCGCGCCCGACGTCGATATGCCGGCGGATGTTCCTGCGGCGGATGCGGCCGGTGATGATATTGAAGATATGTTTCTCGCGGGTCTAAATCATGTCAACTGAGAACGGCGAAGTCATTTCGGAGGACAACTTCGTCTTTTCTAAAAGCATAAGAATCGGGGGTTTTAAAGGGGCGGAGTCCCTTTAAGCATTAAGGAACAGAAGTGGGGGGGGGTTTAAAGGGGCGGAGCCC
>JACCDK011360982.1_pt1 | contig 12965 bp, 15 predicted proteins | sample 7445871 | NCBI WGS metagenome assembly JACCDK01 (sample SAMN15323436, study PRJNA562643) | freshwater metagenome | isolation source: river surface water | place: USA:Blue River Watershed | collected 2017-08-15 | reverse complement strand
TGACGAATAGCTCCTTGATTTTTCTATGTTTGCCTTAAAAAAGGCACCTGCAGAAGGAGAATATTACAGTAGTATCAAAATCACCACCCAGCATGGGATTTGACCTTTGTTTTTGGTGGTTTATTGGGTGAAATTAGTAGGGGTTTTTACTGCTCTTCCCTAATTACCCTATGACTGAATGACCTACTTAGTCCCTATAGAGGGGTTCATAAGAAACATCCTAAAGATGACAGTGTGGTTGTTTTGTGCAATATCAACGTTGAATTGGTCGCAATACCCTTCAAATATAGTTCAGCAGTTATCTAGCTCGATTACATGCAGCATTCACTACCGCAGCAAATACAGAATCTGGAGCTGAATAAGACCAATTTGTCTCTTCATTAGATATATGAACAGCTGCACCTTTTCCCATCGCTTGAGAATAGAAATTATTGGACAATATTTTATGTCTTTGATTCAAACAATCAACTTGCCTTAGCGTTTTTGAAGAATATGCAACGATATTTGCATATCTTAATGGTTCAATATAATTTTCTAAAATCCAAACTCGCACATTGCTATTACCGAGTTTTTTTGCAGTTGCAGCATCAATATAGTAAGAATCACCACCAGTACTTTCTGCTACATAAGACCAATCACAAAATGCACTAGCAGAAGAAAAAAGCAGACAACATCCAATAAATATTTTTTTCATAATAGACCTCGACTTATAAAAACCCAAATTGAAAAATAATTATCTCTGCGGTTCTTTGGTTCCATCCTTACCTGTATAGGGATTTTGATTAGGTTTACTTGTCCAGTTATCTCTCTGGGTATTATTTGGAGAAGTTCTGTGATGAGGTGCTACATAAGTTCCATCTTTTTTAGTGTAACCATGCACATTGGTAGTCTTTGACGAACCATAACTCTTGTAGCTGCCAGAGCCACTTTGTTTAGCAAAGGTTGTAGCTGTTAAGAGTGCCAATACTACTAAAACTAAAATTTTATACATGCATACCCCTTATTTTGATGGCCACCGAGAGTCTGTTTTAGATTTTCCAGCACAGTTATAGGCTTCCGTAAACCGCCCAGTTTGTATATCGCGACATGCCCACACCAATTGACCATATTGATTATAAAAAGCATCCCAATCAGAGCCACTTTCGGCATATGAATTTCCACCGCCCCCACCGCCCTTTTTTGATGCAGCAACAGCCGCTCCAACTACAACCGCTCCAACTACAGCTGCACCTATTAAATTATTTGATTCTTTAACTTTGGTTTGGCAATCATAGTAATTTAAATTTCTCCTAGCAATCTCTGCTTTAACATCTTGTCCAAATTGATAGTCAGAGCCAGTTCCATTTATAAATGTTCGGCATAAAGCAGTATCTGAAATAGCATACCTATTTTGATAAAAAGAACTCTTACTAACTGCGCAGCCAGAAACTATTGAAGCAACAAGAATCCAGGTAAGAATTTTTTTCATCAATCACTTACATTGATTTAAGCAACTCTACTTTTTTTAAATCGTAATCTTTTTGAGTAATTAAGCCTTTAGTCTTCAACTCGTTTAATTCAAGCAATTTATTGGAAATAGTAGAATTTGATGGCTTATCACTTTGCACTGATGAAGTTACAGCTGAACTAGTTTGCGTTGAGGTTGGAGCTGAAGCTGCTGCTGAACCAACATCCTCTTGCTTTGGTTTTGGAGGTTCAATCTTAATATTTGAACCCATCATAATTTGAATTAGTACTGGATATTCATAAGCAGCGCCCGTGTTGTGGTCAACTAATGCACCAATACCGCCACCTACAAGGATGTTTCCCCACATCATCCCTTTGGTATCTGAAACTACTGTGGCTATCCCTGGGTCAAGACCATCTTTTTTACACAAAATACTCATGTCATCATTTGACCGCCTAATAGCAACAGTACCTGGTGTACTAATAAACCACTTACCTTTTGAGTTTGTTAACTCGCAGCTAGCACCAGCGACAGATTTGCCATTCTTCTCTAATGTTTCAATGGAAACACTTTGACCAGTAGTTCCAGTAATTGATGCACAACCAACTAATGTAGAGCCAGCTACACATGCAATAAACAATTTTTTCATTTGAATTAAACCCATCCTTATAAAAACTATAACACTTTAGAAATATCAAATTTTGCTTTTTTATGCCGCTATCCAGAACCCATATTTGTCATGGAGGTAATGCAGGGCTACCCCAATGTCTTTACTTAAGAATATTATTGGACAATTAGGCAAGATTTGAGCTACATTAAAAGCCTATATGAGTGTGGCTAGAGTATTTATCATCTCAGTCAACACCATGTTATATAAAGGTTTAGAGTCTGTGCATTTTAGGGCGGAACCCAGAATCGAACTGGGGTACACAGCTTTGCGGGCTATCAATCCAACTAGTTAAATAAAAACCCAGCAACACTATGTATTTACTGGGTTTTTATCTTCATAACTGGCGGAGACGAGATCCGCATCAAAACAACATTAAGAACTCTTGAGAAATATTTTATATCCTCTAAAGTACTTGTAAACACTGAATTATAGACCACTTATACTATTACAAGCTATTAATTTCACTGATAAAATCTGACACTTAATGGTGGGTTTATTGGTGGGTATTAATGTCAAAAGAAAGACGTCCATTTACAGCTAAATACGTAGAAAGCTTGAAATCGCTTGGCTCTCATGTAGACCCAGGCTGCGAAGGACTATACCTTCAAGTAACGCAAGGTGCTAATGGCATAAATAAAAGTTGGATTTTTCGATACACAAGCCCTGCTGTTACCCAAGGCAATCATCCGACTAGACCAGCTAGGCGCGAATTAGGATTAGGTTCATTAAGAGATCGGTCGCTAGGTGAAGCGCGAATTAAAGTTGGTGATTTACGCAAATTAATCCTGGATGGTATTGACCCAAAACAAGCCAAAGATAATGCCAAAAAAGATCGATTCTTAGCAGCATCCAAACAAATTACCTTCTTAGATGCTGCCCAAAAATGCATTGATGCGAAAAAAGCTGAATGGAAGAATGAAAAACATAAGAACCAATGGGTAAACACCATTAACACGTTTGTAAACCCGATCATCGGCCACTTGCCAATCAATAACATAAACACAAACTTAATTATTAAAGTTTTTGAACAGCCCATTAAGGACAAAAATAATAAAACTCTTGGAACCTTTTGGAATGTCAGAACAGAAACAGCTACCAGAACTAGGCAGCGAATTGAAAGCATCATTGACTGGGCTAAGGCCCGAGAATACTTCATAGGTGAAAATCCCGCCAGATATGAAGGCCACTTAAGTTCACTACTACCTAACCCAAGCAAAATTACAAAAGTCGTGCACCACCCCGCCCTTCCGTATAAAAATATTCAGGGGTTTATCAAGGAACTGCGCACTAAAAAAACTACAGCAGCTTTAGCTTTAGAGTTTCTGATACTAACGGCCACAAGAACAAGTGAAGTCATCAACGCCACATGGGAAGAGTTTGATCTAAAGCTCAAGGTTTGGACTATTCCAAGCGACCGGATGAAAGCAGGTAAAGAACATCGCATCCCATTATCTAGTAGAGCTATTGAAACCATTCAATCACTCAAAAAAGATCACCCAGCCACTAAATATGTATTTCCAAGTAGAGTGTCTAAAAAAGGTCCGACACCAATGTCGAATATGGCTCTCTTAAGCTTGATGAAGAAAATGCCAAAGCATTCAAATTATGTGCCTCACGGATTTAGATCAACATTTAGAGACTGGGCTGCAGAAACAACTAACTACCAAAACGAGACTGTTGAGTTAGCTTTAGCCCACACAATTCAAAACAAAACTGAGGCTTCCTACAGGCGTGAAGACCAACTCGAGAAGCGCAGATTGCTCATGAATGATTGGTCAGATTACATTAATGGAGCTTGCTAATGAATAACTTATTTGACACACCACTTTTCAAGCAAATGAATATGCTCAGAAAAATGCAGAATAGATTGGCTTCAAATAAGCACACCCAACAAGATATTAATTACCTTGCTCAATGCTTAGATAATTTGTGTGCAGGCCACCCACCTGAAGAGGTGTTCAGATTAACCACCTCAGGAAAAGGAATCAAAAGATCTGATTTCAACACATTGATTACTGTAGCCAGAGCATTTCATTACATGAAAGGTGCGCTCGAACACGATCTAATTGCTTTGACGGATGCCTCTGGCAACATAATTGACTTTGACATTCCCGAAGATGCTGCGCCACTGTTAAAAACTGTATTACTCACAACTGGCCCTATATTTGGGATCGATCCAAAGACACTAGAGCGTTATTGGTATGACCCCGATTACAAACAACTAAAAGTAACTGTTTGCGATGACACCATCTATTAACCCTGATTGAAATAGCATTTAAATCATGTAAGTCTTTGTTTTAAAAGGATTAAATTATTCATATACTGCGTCTCACGAGGGCAATTAAGCCCTTAGGAGATAAAGATGAACCAACCCAGTACTAGCGTCCTGCTAGAAAAAATGATGCAAAACCTCGTCGGCAAACCGATTCTGAGGATGCATGAAGTAACACAACTCACAACCCTTTCAGAGCCGCATATTTTTGCACTTCAAGCAAAGGGACTTTTTCCGCGGTCATTCAAGCTTGTTCCAGGGGGTAGAGCCTCTGGGTTTTGGGCGCATGAAGTTTTGGAATACCTAACGAAGCAAGCAAATCAAAAGGACAACACATGAAACCAATTCAACAGAAATTAGTCACCATTAACGCTTGGTATAAAGATGACGAAGGTAAAACTCAAAAAATTTCATTCAGCACCCTTGGGAATCTCAAGTTCAAAGATTACTTAGCTTATCAATACTTTGGCTTAGGCTCATATGTAACCAACAACAAGCAGCCACCTAACTGGACTTACCGGACATACCCGGTTGATATTGGAACCGCTCAGGAACATGGTGCACGATCACAACGAACTGTAATTTTTAGCAACATAACAGGATTAAAGCCCAAGAAGTTTAGAGTTGAGCCCAAATACGTAGTGAATGACTACAACGCACTCAAAACTACAGGTTTTTTTGATCACGTATCTATTTGGTCAGATAGCAATGGCTACATTTATTACTTGCTTGAACCCTACTCTCTTTCAACAAATTGGTTTGAAAAATTTAGCCAAGCTGGGTTTGATGCCATAGAAATCTATCGGCCGATTGCCCCATATCAAGGCGGGTGCCCAAATAGCTCTAGCAGATCCTTTTTAGCTTACCGCTGGCTTGGAAATGAAAAATCAGCCATTCAGTCCAAAAAGTTGCACGCGATTGAAGAAGATTTAGGCGCAATTTTTGAGCTTCTAAATTCATCGACCAGCTCATATGTGAACAACATTCCTACAGTGGAGAACAATGATGATTAATTCTCAGCAATATGATCGCGAAAAAATCATCAGCTTCATCAATCAAGTCATGCCTGACTATGACCGTATTGAGTTACGTGCGGTGTATCCAGTCACAGCAGAGGGTAAAAAAAGAACTGATTCAGGCGTGTTTGATCGTGCTCATTTGGCTGAGTTAGCCAACGCAGCAATCAGATTGAACTCGTCAGCTGCTATTTATGTCAACTTAAACCCCATCAAGGCTGAATTTATTGGACCGGCTACTAACAGTATTAAGGAATACGCAAAAGGCTTATTTACCAATGGTGATGCAGCAAAACGTTCGTTATTACTTATCGACTGTGATCCAATAAGACCAACTAACACCTCATCCTCACAAGAACAACTTGCAGCCGCTTTGAAAGTAGCCAAAACTTGTGAGCAATACTTAGAGTCTAAAGGTTGGGGATCCCCAATCTTTGCATTATCTGGAAATGGGTACCATTTGCTGTATCGAATCGACCTTGATAACACGGACGAAAACACCAAGCTAGTCAATAATGTTCTTACTGAGCTTGGGGGAAAATTTAACAATGATGCTGTGAAAATTGATACCGTTGTTTCTAATCCAGGTCGAATATTCAAGCTCTACGGAACGGTAGCAAATAAGGGGCTAAATACCAAGGAAACACCACATAGGCTAGCTGAGATCCTTCATGCACCTAACGATATGATCGTAGTTTCAAGCGAACAATTAATGGCTGAAACATCTTTAGGATTTCTTGGTAAACCGCCACCCAATATTGGTCCACTGTCAGATCTACAATTAACTCTTCTGAACAACAACTATGATTTGGATAAATTTCTGTCAAACCTTGATATTAGTTACGAAGTTATCAAGAAAGACAGTGGGTTAGTCAGCTACAAACTTGATCATTGCCCCTTTAACCCTGAGCACGGCAAAGGTGATTCAGCAATTTCAAAAAGTGCGGACGGTAAGTTAGGATTTCATTGCTTTCATAATAGTTGCGCTGATAAGAACTGGCATTCAGTCAGACAACTAGTCGAAGAACGGATTCTTAGTAAAGATCATATTTTGGATCAGCCTTGTAATTGGCAAACACCACAAAAATTACCTGGCGATTTAAAACCAGTAGCAAAATTAGACCCTAGCGACCTACCTAAAGCTATTGGTGATGCTGTTGTTGATATTGCCGAGCGCTTGAGTTGCCCCATCGACTACCTCGCAATACCAGCTCTTGCGGGCGCCGGAATAGCTGCAGGTAACATGATTGGTATTCAGCCCAAGAAATTTGATGACTCATGGGTTGTTCACCCAGCATTCTGGGGTGGAATTGTTGGTAGCCCTGGATCAATGAAGACCCCGGCTCTTCAAGCTGCTTTAAAACCGCTCCAGTACCTAGAAGAAAAAGCGGCTTCTGATTACAAGTATGAATACTCCGAGTACATGAAAGCCAAAAAGATATTTGACAAAGAAATGTCTGAGTTCAAATCAGGTAAAAGCAAAGCCTTTCCAATTGAGCCTGAAAAGCCGATCAAAAAGCGACTCATTGTGAATGACATTACCTATCAAGCACTAGGTGAAATCATTTCAGATAACCCACAAGGTGTTTTAGCACTAGCTGATGAGCTTACAGGACTTCTTCAAAGCCTAGATACTCCCGGTCAAGAAGCAGCACGCGGCTTCTACTTATCCGGATGGGGCGGCAACACCAGCTACACGTTTGATCGCGTAACAAGAGGAACTATCACGCTAAACAGATTTTTATTGAGCGTATTTGGCGGCTTTCAACCAGATCGAATTAAGACTTATGTGCGCGGCGCTCAATCAGGTAGCTCAAAGAATGATGGCTTATTACAACGCTTTCAACTGCTTGTTTGGCCGGACTTAGAGGATGAGTACAACTATGTTGATCGTTTGCCAGATAGAGTAGCAATCCAAGCCATGGAACAGGCTGTTATAAAACTACGTAGAGTTGCAACAACACCAATTCCCGGATTAATCCCCAACCGCAACGGTGTTCAAATTCTTAACTTCGATGACGAAGCGCAAGCTGTTTTTAACACATGGTACTCAGATAACGAAAAAGTTCTTCGCCAAGGTAAGCTGGATCCATCAGAGCACAGTCATTTTGCGAAGTACCGTAGCTTAATTCCCGGATTGGCATTGCTATTTCATCTGCTAGACCACAATGGCAATCAAGTTGGGATTGAAAGTCTTAATGCAGCAATTAAGTTTTCCGAATATTTAAAGAGTCACGCCAAAAGAATCTATGGGTCAGTTCATGGTCTTGATGCAACACCAGCGCGATCATTAGCCTCAAATCTACTCAAAGGAAAATTGTTAGATGGGTTCACCCAGAGAACTGTTATGCATAAGGGCTGGAAAAGCCTGCAAAACAAATATCAAGTTGAAATGGCAGCAAACACATTGGTTGAATATGGCTGGCTAACTGAACATGCATCAGAGAATGCTGGAAGAAAGACAGTTGTGTACAGGATCAATCCCAAAATCTGTAATGAACTACTTTGATTCGGGGGTTTCGTGGGTTACCCCCCGCCGTTTTTCAGGACATTGATGAACAAATACGGTGGGGGGATACCTCCAAAACCAACGAAATTCAACCCACGGTTCAAGAAGTTATCTGATCGAATAAAAATTAGTCTTCAAGCGAGGCTGTAATACGGTGCAAAACATCATTAGCCGCCCACTCCTTGACATCATCTAATGATTTAATTTTGGTGTAACCATTTGGTTTTCTACCTCGATTTCGAGGGCTATTTGTCATCTCTAAAACCTGCATTACATCTTCCGCTTGAGCGAACCATAGATTTTTACGAGATCGTTCGTCACGAGCTTCTTTGGTTTCATTCCCGCTGGTAGTGTTAGCTTCACGAATTCTATGAATACCATCTTCTGTTCTAGGTCCAGTTGATTTACCTCCATGAATACGACACTTTTGAGTTTTACTAATACGTAACGCCGGCGCCTTACACTGCTGGCCAGTTCGCTTAGATTTTGCAGTGCATTGAATACACTTAATTTTTCCGGCAGCTAATATAAGCATATTGATAGAGTAAAAGGCATAAGTAGTATGCTATCAACATATAGATCTTATGCAACAAAAATATGAAGACAATTAACTTCACAGAGCTCTCAAGACTAAATGCCCCCTACAAAACAATAAAAGTTACTGTTGCAAACGGTCAGAAATTTGTTGCGCTAGTTTTATCAAAAGATGAAGTACTAAAGTCGAAGAATGTTCTATACATACACGTGCATCGTGAATCAAAGCGTTGCTATATCGGTCAATCACTTAAAGAATGCAGAAAACGTTGGGCCAACGGCAACGGGTATAAATTAGCGCACCAACCAAAGTTCAGATCTGCCATTAATAGCTATGGATGGGATTCTTTTGATTCTTACATTCTATCTTTTTGTGATGATAGAAGTACCCTTGATCAAGCAGAAATAGAAGCAATTTCAGTTGCTGGCGGTCACAGAAGCACGTATGTTTTTAATTTGGCACCAGGTGGAAGAGCTACAGTAGATCGAAGTGAAGCGCTTGAGGGATTTAACTTAAAAACAAAAGAATGGCGAGCATTTTCAAACTCAGTTGAAGCAGCAACTCACGTTGGAATTAAAAAATCCGGCAATATCCGACGAGTTGTGAACGGCGAAAATAAGTCTGCTGGTGGTTGGTGGTTTAGATTACAAGGTAGCATCGACTTACCGCCTGAAGCTTGGGGGCTTGGATCAGCAAAACAGAAGACTAAAGGAGTTTTCGCCATCAGACTAATTGATAACGAAGAGTTCACCTTCCAGAGCATCTCAGAAGCTGCTAAACACCTTAAAGCACACACTAGCAATGTTACTCACGCAGTGAAAAGAGCCACCGGTGGGACCTGTAATGGTTACTGGTTACGCTATCTCGATAGTCAAATAAAAAAACCGGATCTAGTTGGGCGTGCTGGCGGCGTTTATAAGAATGGAAAACCTGTTATTGCCACAAATATTGCCACTGGCGAAGAGCACTTTTTCCTTAGCGGTCGAGTCGCCGCAAAAGAATTAGGTGTTTCAGACAAAAATATCCCTGGAGCCCTAAAGGGCAGGATTAAATCACTTGGTGGTTATAAATTTAGATACGCAACAGAATGAGCTCAGAAAATAACAACAGGAGAAGATCCGGAAAGCGTTGGTCACACGATGAATTTATGTCGTTTGTAAAACCAACTCTACACAACGATATTCAAATTACAGGGTTGTATACGCACAGCCAAACCCCAATTGAAGTTAAATGTAACAGATGTGGCGAAAAATTTACCATGCACCCCAAATCACTATTAAATGGTAAGGGGCACAAAAAATGTAAATTACAAGATTTCTGGGACTCGGTAAAAAAACAAACTATTGAAAAAAATAAGGCACGAGTAGCCAGAAGTGAAGTCAAGCAAAAGCAATGCTTTTACCCACCCAAGCCGTTAAATCATTTTTTAGATGGATTACATGAGCACCACATGATTCCAAGATTCATGGGTGGAGATGATTCACCAACTAACCTAGTCAAACTAATCCCAATTGATCACGCAATAGCTCATTTTGTTAGATATAAGTTATATAAAAAACATGGCGACCTTTACGCATACCAAATATTGATGGGCTCAATAGGTGATGGTATTTTTGAGCATGCAGCCCTATTGGGCGCAAACAACCCAATGAAACGCCCTGAAGTGAGAGAAAAACATCTTGCATCAATGAAAAATAGACTTGTTGTATACAAGACAGGCGACGCGCACATTAAATATTGGTCAGGTAAAAATTTCTCCGAAGAACATAAAAAGAAAATTAGCGACAGTGGCAAGGGCAAGAAAAAACCAGCATCAATGAAAGAAAAACTTCGATCAAGAAAAGGTGAAGGTCATCACCTATCAGAAGGAGTTTGGGTTGATGATGTTTATTATGGAAGCAAAAGACAGGCTGAAATTGCCTTAGGTTGGGGTAAAGGCACACTTAATTACCGATTAAAGAACAACCCCTCAAAGTGGAATATAAAAATACCTGATAAAAACTAATCTTTATGAATAAAAAAGATAATGAGACTCATCACCAATGAAGAGAGCGTGGCACCTAATTTATTTCCATTAACCGAGAGAATTAAAAAGTATGTAGCCCAAAATGCAATAAAACATAATGCAAACAATTGGAACTTTGAAATTTGCTTGTAATTTTCATCGTAGCTCATGATTTTCCAATATTAATAACGATCTTTTATACCAACCCAATCTTCAGGCCTATTTAGATTTATAAACTCAAACGAGTTATTAAAAAAAACAGGTTTTGCGCCAATTTCATTTAACCAATCAATAGCCTTCGAACTTCCTCTTTCCAAAAAATCTATCACGCTACGAGATACGTCAGCATCAATCAAACAACATAGTGGATGAACTTGATTTTTATCGTCATTAACTGCCGCATACGCAGCCTTTAAATCATTGCTCAGCATATGATGTTTCAATTTACTAAAAAGATCTGATGGAAAAAACGGGGTATCGCATGGAACTACCCCTAGATATGGAGTCTCAATTTTTTCAACCACAGCCTCAACTCCAGCTAGTGGCCCTGCAAAATAATCACGAAAATCCTTGACCACAGGGTATCCGAAACTTCCATAGTCATCCTCATGATGATTTGCACTAATGAATATTTGTCCAACCTGTTTTTTTAACTTATTAATAATATGAGCAATCATTGGCTGATCATTCAAACCAATTAAACCTTTATCTACACCCCCCATTCTGGTAGATAACCCACCAGATAGTATTAGACCAGTTATGGAGAAATCTGCAGACATTTATATATAACTCACAAAATCTTTAGTAATCATCCTAGGTTGCCCAGGCTTTTCTCTATCAGGTGTACCTATGCTAATAAAGCACAGAGGATCTTCTACATCAGATAATTTAAATAAATTACGAACAGGATCCATGTACATGGATTTACCAGATGTTGGCGAAGCGCCAAACCCCATGGAATGTGCCATCAATAATATATTTTGAATCGCACAACCGGCAGAAATGTATCGCTCAGAGATCGGGATTTCCACTCCCAGACCTCTTACGTTAATTACACCTAATAGCAAAAGCGGGGCTCGATGAGCTTTATTTTTTGCATCGGAAATCTGCTCTGGTGTAACTGAACTATCACGAGCTATTAAGCTTTTTGCAAATGCATCCGCCAAATTTTCTCTAGAAGATGGTGTGCAAATAATGAATCGCCAGGGCCTAATCAACCCATGGTCAGGGGCAGCTGCTGCTGCCGATAAAATTAATTCAATTTGCTCATCATTCGGCCCGGGTTCAAATAATCGTTTTGGCAATATTGATCGCCTCGTTGAAATTAACGTTTCGGCAAAATCAACGAATAAAGATTCAGAAATCATAACTAATTGCAACCACAATCATCATCATGCTTAATATAGGGACCAGTTCCACAATTATCCGCAATGTGAGCAGCAACAAACTGCCCCTTTTCAACATCAAACACCTGAACTTCACCATCTTCGATAACGTAATACCAACCGTGGAGAGTTAGTTTTTTATTTTCAACTGCAGCACGGACCATTGGGTAGTCCATTAGTCGCTCTAACTGGAGGATAATTGACCTTTGCTCCACCTTACGCAAAGCTTCATTTGTCTGACACACTGGCAAAAGAGCTTCGTCTATGAGACTTAACCAAGCCTTTAAATTGATGGCATTATCAGGAACACCTTCATAAGCAGATTTAACAGCTCCACAATGACTGTGACCGCATATCACAATACGATCTACTTTAAGTTGCAAAACAGCAAACTCAATACCTGCAGCAGTTCCATGAATGCCATAAGAACCATCATATGGTGGAACTATCGCGCCAACATTTCTTAATATAAATAAGTCCCCAGGGCCAGTTCCAGTTAATAGATAAGGGACGATTCTAGAATCCGAGCACCCCAGAAACAATGTTTTAGGGTGCTGACCCTTATTAATTAATGACTGAAATTCATCGCGATGAGCAGGAAAATAATCCGTTTGGAATTTTTTTAAACGCTCAAGCAATTCATCTGGCATCACAATATCTCTTTATCTACGACCAATTCCAAGTTTCCTACTGCGGACAATTTGATAAGGCCTTGTCAAATATGTAACTGAAGCAAAACCACTCCAAATATGCACCAATCGAGTAAAAGGAAAAATCAAGAAAATTGTCATACCTAAAAACATATGAGTTCTAAAAACCCAATCGACATCACCCAACAAATCAACTGCACCACCTCTAAAAGTGACGATTCTCTGACCCCACTCCGCAAGCTTCATCATCATAGATCCATCTAAATGTTGAGCAGATAAAGGAATTGTTGCCAAACCAAGCAATAATTGAACCCATAAAATTACTGCGATAAGAATATCGCTTGGCTTAGATGTGGCTCTAATTCTTTCATCTGTCAAACGACGGTGAAGCAAAATTGTTAACCCAATAAATCCAAATAACCCTGCTGTTCCACCGCTAATCATAGCCATCAACTGCTTATCACCTGCCGTGATGA
>JACCDK010028110.1_pt1 | contig 12966 bp, 15 predicted proteins | sample 7445871 | NCBI WGS metagenome assembly JACCDK01 (sample SAMN15323436, study PRJNA562643) | freshwater metagenome | isolation source: river surface water | place: USA:Blue River Watershed | collected 2017-08-15 | reverse complement strand
GAGCGAGAGAAAAATTTAATTGGCAAGAAAAACGAATCGCGCGTAACATTCGCAAAGCGTCTTCGTTGAATCGATCATCTGGTTCCCCTACTGCTCGCAAGACCTTGTCCTCGATGTCTTTTAAACCGTTGAATAGGTCTACCAAGTGTCCTTTAGAGTCTAGAGCTAGCGCGTTTACCGTAAAGTCACGTCTTTTAAGGTCATCTTCTAACTTGGTGCTGAATTTAACCTGATCTGGGTGTCTGAAATCGCTATAAGTAGTCTCAATTCGGTATGGAGTGACTTCTATTTGCATTGTTTCACCTGAAACATAAGTCCCCTGTGTTTCACGAGGAACAATCACCATTACAGTCCCAAAGGCATTTTCATAGACTGTCTTCTCGAATAAACAGATGATCTCTTCTGGCTTGGCGTTGGTGGTGATGTCCCAATCCTTCGGCTCCCTACCCATGATTATGTCTCGGACGCACCCCCCGACTAGGTACGCCTCAAAACCAGCTTTTTCTAAAGCCTGTGTTACATGTGAAACTTCTTTGGGCACTTTTTCTAATAAGTTTTTAGTGTTTGTTTCCACTTTTCTTTTGTGCACTCGGAGGGATTCGAACCCCCAATGACAGTTCCGAAGACTGTAGTGATATCCATTTCACCACGAGTGCAAATCTAATGAATAATACTTCTATTTTATACCATTTTTTACAAATTAGCAAATAAAGCTTATTTTGCAACGTACTTTTATGGTTGCTTTAATTTCAATAAAATACTAAAATAATATGGTATTCAAAGGTTTTTGTGGGTTTTTTGCGGTGTTGGTTTAGTGGTAGAACACGTCCTTGCCAAGGATGAGACAGGAGTTCGATTCTCCTACGCCGCACAAATATCAGACTTGTTCTTTATATAAATATTGAACTTAGTTTATATATACTGAATATGTGGATAACCTTGTTGGTAATGTTGATAAAGGACAGTGCTCCGGATTGTCTTTTAAACGTATTTTTAATTATAATAGCTTGTTAAATAAGGATATTCCTGTCTTCCGCCAGGCAGTTTATTAAAAGACAGGTTAAATTACTTTTACGTTTCACGTGAAACATGTTTCTTGTGAAACTTATTTCCACCAAGCTAGGGTGGACAAGTATGCCTAAAGTATTTACATCAGAAAAACAAAAAATAGGGGAAGCAGGGGAAAATATAGCTGTAAGGTTTCTCGTGAAACATGGTTTTCAGATTTTAGATCGAAACTATACTAAAAAATGGGGAGAGCTAGATATCGTGGCCGAAAAGGAGAATCGGCTGTATTTTATTGAAGTAAAGAGTGTTTCGCGTGAAACTTTGCCCGTTATGCCTAAAAACGACAATCCGGATGTTTCGCATGAAACAATGGGCGAGTATAGGCCTGAAGATAATATGCACCCGTGGAAGCTGAAAAGGCTATCAAGGACAATCCAGACCTATTTGGTGTCCAAGAAGATTTCAGAAGACATGGAATGGCAGGTGGATTTATTGGTGATATATTTAGATATGAAAAATAAAAAAGCTCGTGTAAAGGTGGTAAGTGATATTATTTTGTGATATACTCAGAAAACTTAGAGGAGGGAGGTTTTAGTTTCGGGCTGTAGTATATCGGTTGTACAAGTGCTTTGGGAGCATTTAGGCTGGGTTCGACTCCCAGCAGCCCGACCAGTTAAAGTCATAAAAGTATTGTAAAATAAGACTTTAATGATATATTGAATATAAGCGGGATTAGTTTACTGGTAAAACATCAGTTTTCCAAACTGAGGTAAAGGGTTCGATTCCCTTATCCCGCACATAAATTAAAAATGCCCCTGTTGGGGCATTTTTAATTCCTTGATTCCATTATTTATTTAAAAAGGATTTTTTGCGCCTATAACTTCAAAGTGGGTATGAGGTCCAGTAGATCTTCCAGTATTACCCACATAGCCTATAATTTCTCCTTGAGAAACCTTAGCCCCAGGGGTTGTGCCTAGTTTAGACATATGTCCATATAGGGTCTTTACTCCGTTTGAATGTTGGATGACTACATAGTTTCCAAAACCTCCATTGTACCCATTTCTGGAAATTAGCACGGTGCCTGACGCTGCGGCTAAAATTTTAGTTCCAGTCGGTGCAGCAAAGTCTACACCCTTGTGTCCTGGTTTCACCCCTCTGGATTTTACAGAACCTGGAACTGGGTTTATAAAGTATCCAGCTACACTAGGTACTTTTGAGGTACCAGCTAGGCTTGTACCAGGTTTTGGCTTGGTTTCATTGATCATGTTTGCACCAGGTATCATGAGTTTTTCACCTGTTACAAGGGTAGAATCTGCTTCTAAGTCGTTGGCACTTAATATGTCTTCGAGGGCCACCTTATACTTGGTAGCTATTCCTTTCAGCGTTTCACCCTTGGCTACAGTGTGTTCTACACCAGAAAACGGTAAGATTAGAAGAATGTCTCCAGTCTTTAGTTTAGCCCCCTTGGTTAAGTCGTTGGCTGACAATATTGTGTCTTGGGATACTCCAAATAGATCAGCAACTATAGCTACTGTGTCACCGGATCTAACTACGTATATTTCGAGGTCTTCATCGAATGAAAAGTCTTCTATTCCGTCTGCAAATGCAACATGGCTTGCATTTGGACGTAGGGCGCTGTCAGAGTCGATAGTTATCTCACTATATCCCTCAGAACTTGGGTATAAGGGTATGACATTAGCTCTAGGTAGTTCCATGGTCGAAGAACTATCACTATAGATGCCATAATTTTCAGCTTGTACGTTTTTGCTTAAGAAATCCAAAACACCAGCCTCAGCTGAAAAGGGTGTAAAAAATAACCCCAAACCTAGGGCAAAACCTAAGGGAAAGGCTAAAATAGGCTTTAAAATTGTAGGTTGATTTCTCATAATGTCCACTGCCTTGTCTGCCGGACGGTCATTTACGGGTGGGTCTTCTATAATCAGGGACTATATATAAGATTAGCCAAAAAAGGGCCAAAAGTCAATCGAATGTGGATAACTTGTCGCTGTGTATTCTGGACATGTTTTGATTGGCTGGACATTTTTTTTATGGTATATTTATTAAACCATGCTTGATAAGAAAAAAATAAAAGAAAAATTAGAAAAGGAAAGGGACTTACTTTTGGAAGAGTTGAGAGATATGGGTACTTTAAACCCAGAAACCGGGGAATGGGAAGCTACTCCAGAGGAGCAGGCAGTGCCAGAGGCAGATCAGAATGATATGGCTGACCGCTTTGAGGATTTCGAGGCTAGGAGTTCTATGACTAAAACTTTGGCTCCACGATTGGCAGACGTTTTAAAAGCTTTAAAGGATTTAAACAAGGAGTCTTTTGGTGAATGTGCAGTATGTAAAAAAGATATAGAGAGTGCTCGCCTAGAAGCAAATCCTGCAGCTCGAAACTGCAAGGAACACATGGAAGATTAATTTATCTAACTCCTTATGTCTTTCGCTAAAGTCTATTCTGCCCAAGTAAACTTACTTACTGGGGCTATTGTGACAGTGGAGGTGGATCTTTCTAGAGGTTTACACGCCTTCAATGTGGTAGGGTTGCCAGACAAGGCGGTCGATGAATCTAAGGATAGAGTAAATGGGGCTATAAAAAACTCTGGCTACAAAGCCCCAAAGGCTCAGAACCAGAAAATAACAGTTTCACTTTCACCGGCTGACCTTAAAAAGGAGGGGCCGTTTTTTGATTTAGCTGTCGCTATGTCATACATGCTGGCGGCGGGCGAGATCAAATTTAATTCTGAAAAAAAGATTTTTCTTGGGGAGCTCGGTCTCGACGGAACATTGCGAAGAATCCGTGGAGCTTTGCCATTAGCTCAAGAAGCTAAAAAGAAAGGTTTCGAAGAGATATATTTACCATTTGAAAATGCTGAAGAAGCAGCCCTAGTCGATGGAATAATGGTATTTGGGGCTAAGAGTCTAAAAGAAGTGGTGGATCATGTGGCTCCGACGCCTGGCAAAGCCGGAGCGTCGGGAATGAAAAAAATATCTCAACAACCAAAAACTAAAATTAATTACACTAGAGAAACGAGAGGCGGTGACTTTTCAGATATTCGTGGACAAGAGGGCGCCAAGAGAGGGCTCGAGATCGCCGCAGCTGGTGGGCACAATATTGCTATGTACGGACCGCCAGGCACAGGAAAGACAATGCTGGCTAGGGTTTTCTCTGGGTTACTTCCAGATCTCAGCACTGAAGAAGTTTTAGAAATTACTGGAATTCATTCAGTGGCGGGGGCGACTCAAGGCGAACTGGTGTGTTTTGCGCCCTTCCGAGCCCCACACCACACTTCTTCTTATGTGTCACTTATCGGTGGAGGAACTTATCCCAAGCCCGGAGAAGTAACCCTGGCCCATCGTGGAGTTTTGTTTTTAGATGAATTTCCAGAATTTGAAAAAAGAGTTATCGAGTCTTTGCGTCAGCCACTCGAAGACAACATCGTCTCTATCGCTCGGGCCAAAGGTACTGCTGTTTTTCCGTCAAATTTTATTTTAGTAGCGGCCATGAATCCTTGTCCGTGCGGGAACTCGGGATCTAAAACTAAAGCTTGTATTTGTAAATCTTCGGATCTGGATCGATATAAAAGAAAACTTTCTGGGCCAATTATGGATCGTATCGATTTGTGGGTTTCTGTCGGCAATGTGGATTATAAAAAGCTCAGTGGTGAAGGAACAGGGGAGAGTAGCCAGAAAATAAAAGCACGGGTTGCAAAAGCGCGAGCAATTCAGAAAGATAGATTTAAAAAACTTGGAAAAAATATTTCTACTAACAGTGAAATGAATGTAAAAGATTTGTCGAACGTTGTGGAACTATCCAAAGAAGTGCGTGATTTACTCGATAGTAGCGCCGAAAGGCTGGGCCTTTCGGCGCGTGCGTATCACCGGGTGATCAAAATCGCCCGGACCATAGCCGACCTCGAAAATTCAGTCGAAGTAAAAGCAAATCATATTCTAGAAGCTATACAATATCGACCGAAGGTCTCACTGTGATTTTTAGCTTTATAGAATAATGCTTTTTTAGTTATCCACAGTGTGGTGGTTGACAAGTGAACGCTCGTTCACTTATACTATGTACATGACCTAGTCGGGTCAATTAGTAAATTAATTATCGCTTCATACCACTATTGATTGGTCAGAGCGAAAAATAAAATGTCACATAACCAATATTTAAAAATGTTAGATAAGGAGATACAAAAGATTAACAAAAAGATTGATATAAAAATTCTCCAAGGTCAGGATTATCGAAAGGAAGCTCGCGATCACCGATTACTTTTACAAAAAGTTCGCTTCCACACCAAAAAAGGGGTGATGAGCCAGTTTGTAAATTTATTTTTCCGAAAAGATATTTTAAAAGGTCACAGTTACGCTTAAAAATTAGAGCATGCGAAATCAATATCAGTCACAACTCGAAGATTTTTACAGCAAAAACAATCGGATGCCGACTTACTCGGAGATGATGAAGCTCTTTGGATTTAAATCTAAAAATGCAGTTTTTAGGGTTGTTGAAAAATTAATGGAGGCGGGGATGGTGGCCAAGGACCACCTGGGCAGATTGATACCCACCGAATCTTTTGGTGAAATCCAAATGGCCGGGTTGGTCACCGCGGGTTTACCGGCAACAGTTGAAGAAGAAATGATAGATACAGTCAGGTTGGAGGATTTATTGGTGCATAATAAATCTCTGACCTATATGCTCGAGGTGGACGGGGACTCTATGATTGATGCACACATAGAAAAAGGGGACATGGTGCTAGTAGAGAAGTCCAACACTGCTCGGGACATGCAGATAGTGATCGCGGAAGTAGATGGCGAATACACTATGAAATATTTTCGTAAGAAGGGTGACAAAGCTTGGCTCGAACCAGCGAATAAAAATTATGAACCAATCTATCCTGAACATAGTTTGAATGTTATCGCCGTCCTTAAGGCAGTGATCAGGAAATACTAAAATTATGGATAATTTTTATGGAACAATTATAGAAGAGAGTTTAGAAGACAAGTCTATCTTAAACAAGTTCGCTCTAATTTCAATAGAAGTTAAACAGGCCACAGAAAAATACAAAACACCATGGGTTAAACAGTGGACCTTACACAATGTGGAGATAGAAGCAGACTCTGTAGACGTGGCCGCTGAAGAAATAAGTAAGGCTTTAGATAGTGAGCATAATTGGTATGCTGATTTCAAGAATAAATCTACACACTATATTGTTTTTAGAGATAAAGTATTTAAAATTGATAGGACCAATGTTAATCAGTACAATGAGGCAACTAAGTATGGCATTTCTCTGGGTATCCCTGACTATCAAGTAGATTTTGCTCCTAATGTTATAAGATGGGAACATTAGTAGATTGTTGTATACTTATTATATGGATAAGGTAACTACGCTTCTTTTTGATATAGACGGGACAGTTTTGAATACAGACGAGTTTATCGTGCAGGCTACAGAGCATGCCTTAAAAACGGTGGGTTATTCAGTGCCAGATAGGTCAGTGATTAACAAGACCATCGGTATACCGTTCCCAGAATACTATGTGATTCTATCCGGGTCTAACGACCAGGTGGATGCTTTAATAGAAGCACACCGAAATTTTCAATACGCAAACTATCATTTGGTGAAACTTTTTCCAAATTCACTAGCTACACTTAGGACTTTAAAAGAGCAAGGGTATAAGATGGCAGCGGTGACTAGTAGGTCAAATAAAACTTCTATACAGACTTTAGTAGACGCAGGGATTTTTGATTTATTTGACAAGATTATATCTTTTGAAGATGTTAACGCCAGAAAGCCAGATCCAGCGCCACTACTTAAAGCACTAGAGCACTTTCAAGAATTACCAGAGAATGCGGTGATGATCGGAGATTCTGATCTAGATGTGCAAGCAGGAAAGAATGCAGGCACTAAAACAATTCGCGCTGTGTATGGCTTTCATTCAGAAAATCTGCACAACCCAGAGCCTGATTTTATAATAAAGGATATCGGAGAACTGTTGGAGATGCTCTAAAACAAAAAGCCCCAGATAGGGGCTTTTTGTTTGTAATCTTAGAGACCTGCCTGCGCAGACAGGTTAAAATTATGAAACCATATCTTTCAAACCTTTTGCAGGTCGGAATTTTGGAACTCTCTTAGCAGCTACTTTGACTTGCTCACCAGTCTTTGGATTGCGAGCCATACGAGCAGCTCTTTGCTTTACAGAGAAGATACCAAATCCAGCGATTGATACTTCGTCTCCCTTTTTTAGGGAAGACACGATAGCGTCAAATAGACCATCGACAACTTCTTCAGCTTGTACTTTCGTACCTCCCAACTTTCCATGTACCCATTCAGCTAATGCTTGTTTATTCATATATTTTTTAGGTTATTTTTATAATGTCTCGACCAGTTTGTTTATACAAATGTCTACTATTCATTATATAACAAGGGTTTTGGGACGCAAGCCCGTGTTAATCAGGTAGTTTCTAGCGAGCGTATTCGATGATTCTAGTTTCACGAATCATGGTGACTTTTATTTCACCCGGGTATTTGAGTTCTTGTTCGATTTTTATTGCTACATCGCGAGCCATAAGCTTGGCTTCGGCATCAGAAATCTTTTCTGGGGTGACGAAGATGCGGATTTCACGTCCTGCTTGTAGAGCATAAGATTTTTCGACAGCAGGGAAGGCGTTGACTAAGGCCTCGAGTTCTTGCAATCTCTTTAAGTAGTTTTCTACAGAGTCACGTCGAGCTCCTGGGCGTCCACCAGAGATAGCGTCAGCAGTCTGGACGATGATGGATTCGATAGTCTCATATGGGTAGTCTTCGTGGTGAGACTTCATCGCAGTGACGATTCTCTCATCAGCACCAAACTTTTGCAGGATACGCATACCGATTTCTACGTGAGTACCTTGGACTTCATGGTCGAGAGCTTTACCGATGTCGTGAACCAGGGCTCCAGCTTTGGCGATAGCCACATCAGCACCGAGTTCTTCGGCGATCATGCCGGCGATATGGGCCATCTCGATAGAGTGTTGCAATACATTTTGTCCGTAACTAGTTCGGAAATACAATCGTCCGATGATGGCCACGATGCGTGGATCAAAGTTGAAGATTCCGCATTCATAAACAGCTTGCTCGCCTTTTTCTTTGATTATTTTGTTTATTTCTTCTTTAGCTTTTTCAACTAACTCTTCGATTTTGGCTGGCTGGATACGTCCATCGAGAATCAAGTTCTCGAGCGCTACTCGAGCTACCTGCCTTCGAATAGGGTCGAAAGAGGAGATGACGATAGAGCCCGGTGTGTCATCCACGATTAGTTCCACCCCAGCGGCACGTTCAAAGGCGCGGATGTTTCTACCTTCTTTACCTATTATTTTACCCTTGATTTCATTGTTCGGAATGGAAACTATTGTTGTCATCAGTTCTGACGCCGTACTTGCAGCTAGGCGTTGGATAGAAGTTGCCAAGATATCCCGGGCCCTAGTTTCCAGCTTTTCCTCATTACTATTTTCTAGTTTTTGGATCTTGATCAAGATATCTTCCTCGTATTTTCTTTCGATATCTTTTAGCAATTCTTCCTTGGCTTCAGACTCAGTGAGCCTAGCTACGCGCTCTAAAGCCAACACTTTTTCTTCCTCTATTTTACTTATTTTTTCTTGTGCCCGTTTTACTTCTTCTATTCTGTCTTTTATATTCTCTACCTCCTTATTTACTTCTACTTGGCGTGCGTCCAAGAACTCATCTTTTTTGATGAGTCTTTTTTCAGTTTCCTTGAACTCAAGTAACTTTCTTTTCTCTTCTTCTCTAGCTGCGGTTAGTTGTTCTTCTGACTTTTTCTTGGCTTCGTCGAGAATCCTTTGGGATTCTTCTTTAGCACTGACCATCATTTGCTTGATGTCTATCTCGATAGATCGGCGCTTGCCGAGCGCTACTATAAAGCGCAGGTAGTATCCAACCAAAATACCCAAAAGGAGTATCCCAGCACCTATTAGAACTATTGTTATGCTCATAAGCTTTTTATCAGCTTATAAGAACATGCCGTTATATTAGACGCCCGCGTGCATCGCACCTGCGAAGGATTTCGGGCAAGGTGTGATTTCCCTTGAAGTGAAGACTGAAATTATTTTTTGTAAACTTTCTCGGACAATTTTTCTTTTAGACTTCATAATATATGGTATATTCTCCTAAACTGACTTAAATTAAACGAAAAAAATTTGTAAATTCAACTTTTTTAGTATAACAAATGATTAGGATTTTGTCTATCCGTCAACTTTAGTCCAAAATATTTGGTTAAATGCCTTTAATTTATGGCTTTTTTTCAGGAGCCTTAGATTTGGTGACTATTTCGTCGATTATTCCGTATTTTTTAGCTTCAACAGCGTCCATAAAGAAATCACGTTCCACGTCTTTTTCGATTTGCTCCAATGATTTGCCGGTATTCTTTGCAAGAAGTTTATTTAGATTGTCCCGAGTTTTTAATATATGTTTTGCGGTGATGGCGATGTCGGTAGCCTGGCCTTCTACTCCACCAAGTGGTTGGTGAATCATAACTTCGGCGTTTGGCAAAATAAATCTTTTACCCTTTTTGCCGGATGATAAAACAATCGCTCCACCAGATGCAGCCATACCCACACAAAAAGTAGCTACGTCTGGGCGGACATGGTTCATCGTATCGACGATGGCCATAGTGGCAGTGACTGATCCACCAGGGGAGTTTACATATAGATATATGTCCTTCTTGGAATCTTCAGATTCCAAGAAGAGTAGCTGAGCGATGACGATGTTTGCAGTGTTGTCATCGATTGGGCCAGCTAGGAAAATAATACGTTCACGTAGAAGCCTAGAATATATGTCGTAAGCTCTCTCGCCAAATTGTGATTTTTCTATAACAGTTGGTATTAACATAAGATCAGTATACGAAAAAACTCAAACTTTTTCAAGTTTGAGTTTTTGGGTGCCAGTAACTTAAGTTTTTTAGTTTATTGATTTTCTAACATATTGAAAATCATTTCATTGGTCAAAACATTTTCAGCATGCATCCGAGCGCGCTCAGGGTCGGCTTCCTTGTAGTGTTCTAGGATATGAGCTACTTCGTTCGATACGGCTTCAGCGCTAGCTACTATTTTTTCTACTTTCGCAATCTCGTTTAGGATTAGTGCAAGTTTTGCCTTCTTTTCACCATCAGTTCGGAATTCTTTACGTAAGTCTTCGCGAGTTTTGTTTAAATGTTTTAAATAGTCGTCAAACTTGAGTCCCATTTGGGTGATATCTGATTCCATTTTATGGAGGATATTATCGAGTTCTACTTCTACCAAAATATCTGGAAGCTCGACTTCGGATTCATCGATTATTTTTTCGATAATTTTGATTCGAGTTTTTTCCTTGAGAGTATTAGTTTTTTCTACTTTTAAGTTTTCTCTCAGTTTGGTTTTAAAGTCCTCGATACTTTCAAATGGACCCAGGCCCTTTACGAATTCCTCTGTAAATTCAGGTAGTTCTGGTTCTGGCAGCTTGCCATCAGCACCTTCGGCCTTGTCTGGTACATCTTTCATGTTTATCTTTGGCGCACGGGCCTTCCTGATATCCATGATGGTGTTTTCCAGGTCTTCATCTGTAACTTCGGTATTTTTTTCTGCGTCAGTAATATCGGCAACTATTTTCTTCGCCAACTTTTTATAGTCAGGAAGTTTTATTGCTGGCAATACCGCTGTTTTTATTTTGAATCCGAGCGGATTGTTTCGAGCGAGTTTGGTGATGGAAATTTCTGGACGACTGATAGCATCTATTTTTTCGGCTTCTAGGGCTTTAGGGTAGTGTTCGTTTAGAGCCATCTGCGCCATTTCTTCGAGGATAGCAATCTCTGGAACCTTGGATACTAAAACACTTTCAGGCACCTTGCCATCTCTAAAGCCATCGAGTTTTACATTTTCACCGATTTTTTTTAAAGCCTTTGAATAATAAGCTTCAAAAACATCAGCATCGAGCTCTCCGGTGATTTCTACTTCGCTTTTTGGTAATTTCTTTATATCTACTTTCATGTTTTATATTTCACTATCTAGACTTTCTAGGTCAATACTTTCTAATTCAGTTTCGATTTCAGTCGATGAGGTTGCTTCTGCTTGCGGGTCTAAGATAGCTTCTGTGTCACTTTCCACAGAAGGCGCAGGCGCTTGCACGGCTGTATTCTTCAATAGGTAAACACCACCTACTATCAAGATAATCAAGATCACGACTGCTCCTATCAGCGCACCACTTGTTTTGTTTTCTGGTTCCATGTTTTTTTTAAATTATTTAATAATTAGTTTGTGCTGGTACTATTGTCGTCTGTAGAGTCTGTGCCTGGAGCATCTACCCCATTGTCATCTGTACTCTCATCTTCTGTTTCGTTTTGAGAATCGTCATCTACGCTTCGTAGAGTTTTTAATTCCTTTATTGAATCCTGAAGATAATTTTTTGACTCCTTCAATAAATCCTTGGCTTCGCGAGCTTGGAGTTTTATTTGTTCGAACAATTCGGGGGTCATGTTTTCACATGAGCTTTCTGGTACTACATCTTTTATTCCAGCTAGCTTGGCTTTTGCATCAGCTAGTTTGCTTTTAGCTAAAGCTAGTGCTTCTTCCGCAGTGGTAGTGTCCTTGCCGTCCGCCTTTAATTTAGCGACGACCTCACCGACACGCACTTGGAATCCTTCTAGTTTAGATATAGCTTCGGCAAATTTAGTTGAAAAGGTTTCCTTTGCTTTTTCGCAGAATTCAGCCTTTTTCTCAGTCTTTGTATTTTTCCATTCTTCTTTCTTGGCTTTTAGTTCAGCCATGAAAGTCTCTTTGTCAGTTTTTAGTTTTTCCTTGAAAGCATCTCTGTCAGTTTTGATTTTTTCTTTTAAAACCTCACGATCGGCTTTTAGTTTTTCGCGCAAAACTTCTCGTTCTTCTGTCGTTTTGTTATCAAAAGATGCTCGTTCTTCTTTTGACTTTTCTTTAAATGCTTCTCTTTCAGTTTTTGCACTCTCTTTAAAAACCTCTCTTTCCTTTTTAAGTTCTTCTTTTTTTACCTCTCTTCCTTTCTTAAACTCCTCCCTTTTTTCTTCACGCTCTAATTTAAATGTTTCCTTTGTCTCATCTATTTTTTCATCTTCAATTTCCACTTCATCTTCGATCTCTGCTTCATTACCACTCTCAGCTCTAACTGCGGGTATTAACCCTGCTGAGAACACCAAAAATGCAAACACCATAAAACCTAAGTATTTTTTCATAATTCTTTTAAGATTATTTAATAATCGAACACTATTTGATTGTACACTAAAATAAGGTTAGAACAAAGTGAGTTTATTCTAAGTTTTTGGCGTAGATTTCGTTGTATCTTTTGATGCAATCTTCCATCACCTTGATAGCTTCAGTTTTATCAAAAAATCCTTTGGTAATACCAGTTCCAGGCTTTTTTAAATATTTGATGTGTTCCCAGAAATAGGTAGTCTCTTTTTTGAATTGTTCGCCTAGGTCTTCGATAGATTGGATGTGGTCACTGCGTCGGTCGTCAGCGAGGACAGCGATGATTTTGTCATCGATTTCTCCACCATCTTCGAATTTCATTACGCCGATTATTCTGGCTTCTACTAGGCAACTAGGAACTAATGGTTCCATGACGTTGGCTATGCAGATATCAAGAGGATCGTTGTCATAATCCCAAGTCTGTGGAATAGCTCCATACACAAAAGGGTAGGCTAGTGAAGAATATCCGACTCGGTCAAGCTTTAATTGTCCAGATTCAGTGATGATTTCGTACTTGTTTATACTTCCAGAATTGATTTCGACGATAGTGTTGACCACTTCTTTTTTCTCATCTGTGAACGCAGGGAGAACATGCAATAGGTTTAGCATGTATTTTGAAGGTTTATGATTTATGTTCGCCATAGATTTATTGTAATCTTATTCTTCTTTTTTTTCAACTTCAGCGGATTCTTTGGTTTCTGTTGTTTTTGCTC
>JACCDK011043872.1_pt1 | contig 12967 bp, 8 predicted proteins | sample 7445871 | NCBI WGS metagenome assembly JACCDK01 (sample SAMN15323436, study PRJNA562643) | freshwater metagenome | isolation source: river surface water | place: USA:Blue River Watershed | collected 2017-08-15 | reverse complement strand
TGATTTGATATTGTGGTCGAGGAAATCTCCTCACGACACTCTCATATCCTTCCATGAGATTTTTAAAATCCAAAGCTTCGCTTTCATCAATCAATGGATAAACGATGTAGACTTGCCTTCCTTTTTTGATTTCCTTCTCCAAAAAACCATCAATCTCCAAACGCCTTGCATCTGTTCTCCAAACTGTTTGAATCGGCTTACGCCCTGGAGGCAATTCATCAATCACACTAACATCCAAATCTCCATAGACCGTCATGGCCAATGTTCTGGGAATGGGTGTCGCTGTCATCACCAAGATATGGGGAGGTACCTTGGCCTTTTCCCAAAGCCTTGCACGTTGCGCCACACCAAATCGATGTTGCTCATCAATGATGACCAATCCGAGGTTGTTAAATTGTACAACAGGCTCGATTAAAGCATGGGTTCCCACCAACATGGAAATTGATCCATCCAACAATCCTGCATGGATTCTTCGACGCTCTGCAGCACGGGTAGAACCTGTGAGCAATTCCACTTTTAAATTTAGCGGTTCCAACAGTTCGCACATCGCTTTGTAATGCTGCAAAGTCAGTATTTCTGTAGGCGCCATTAGGCAAGATTGGAATCCGTTATCCACGGCCAACAACATGCTTAATATGGCAACGATGGTCTTTCCACTTCCCACATCACCTTGTATCAAGCGATTCATGTGAAAACCTTTACCTACATCTTGTCTGATTTCCTTCAGGACCCGCTTCTGTGCTCCTGTCAATTCAAAAGGCAAATGCTCATCATAGAAGGTATGGAAATAATGGCCCACCTTTTCGAATACCACTCCGCGCTCATCTCTGGTCAATGCCATTTTCTGCGCTGCAACTTTGATTTGTAGATAGAACAATTCTTCGAATTTCAGACGTCTTCTGGCCAAATCCAACGTCTTGGCATCTGTGGGAAAATGCAATTCACGAATGGCTTTCTCGCGATCCATCAGCTTGTACTTGGATAAAATGGCAGGCGGCAAATTTTCAGGGATCACGTTCACTGGCAGTTCCGCAATCATTTGTCGCGTGAGCTGCGCAATACCGTTGCTGTTCAAACCCTTCTTGGCTGCTTTCTCAGTTGATCGATAAACCGGCTTCATGCTGCTACCCGACATCATCCTTGAACGTTCCACCCATTCGAGTTCGGGGTGAGCTATATTGTACTTGCCAGAGAAAAGCGTCGGTTTGCCATAAACCAAATAATGCTGCCCCAACTGCAAACTCTTGACAATATATTGGGCCCCTTTGAACCAAACCAACTCGATGTCTCCACTGGCATCTCTAAAGCGTGCAGAAAGTCGTTTGGCGCGACCCATCCCCACCTCCTGCCAGGAAACACACTCCAACATCAACTGAACCGGTTCATGCTCTGCTTTTATTTGAGATACGGTTGTAATTTGAGATTTATCGATGTACCGAAAGGGATAATGAAAAAGCAAGTCGCGCCAAGTAGCGATGCCCAACTCATCTTGGAGCACCTTTGCGCGTGCCGGACCGACACCCTTTAGATAAGTTATCTCTTGTTGGAGCACAGGACGAAATTAAATCAAGTCCTTTATATTTGTGCACCAACCACATAAATTGTCCAAACTTATGTGCGCAATCCAAACCACATGAAAGTCGTTATTCAACGTTGCCTATCTGCTCAAGTCACCATTGATCATTCCGTTGTGGCCCAAATCAATCACGGACTGGTGATTCTCATCGGAGTTGGCAAAGAAGACAACCATACAGATGCGGAATACTTGATTCAAAAAATCATACAAATGCGCATATTTTCGGATGAGGAAGGGAAAATGAACCTTAGCGTTACTGACGTGTTGGGAGATGTTGTTTTGGTTAGCCAGTTCACGCTATTTGCTGATACCAAAAAAGGAAACCGTCCCAGTTTTATCCATAGTGCACCACCTGATCAGGCCAAGGCACTTTATGATTATTTTGTTGAGACATTCAAAAAACAATTCACGGGAAAAATAGAAACGGGGGTATTTGGCGCAGACATGAAAGTCTCATTGGTCAATGACGGACCTGTCACCATCATTATGGATACCGCGAACAAGTAGGTTTATACTTCCCAGATTTTTCCCGTCCGAAAAACGGTACCTTTAAAAAAGGCCACCGGCTCTTGATTTTGATTGCGAACAATCACTTCATATAGCCCCGTCTTACTGGTCAAGTTTTTCTCAATCACCTCTGTGGTCAACACATCATCCTGCACCACTTTCTTCACGTGACTAATGCTGGTCTCAATACTTACCGATTGAATTCCATGACCATTTGAAGCAAAAGCCAAGGCACTATCTGCAAGGGCATAAGTTATCCCCCCATGGGCTATACCAAAACCGTTAAGCATTTGGGCCGTCACTTTCATGCGCAACACCGAAATACCAGCACCATCCACCAAACGTTCCATTCCCAGCAATTGCGAAAAGGGATCATTGTTGTACATTAAGTCAACAATCAAAGAAGCTGTATTTCTAGCTGATGGATTCATCGAACTGCAAGTTATACATTTTGCGGTATTGTCCGTTCAAAGACATCAACTCTGCATGGGTGCCTTTTTCTTCAATGCGGCCCTTTTCCAAAAGGATTATCTGATCTGCCTTTTGGATGGTAGACAGCCGGTGAGCCACAACAAAGGAAGTTCGCCCTTGGGTAATCAAATCCGTAGCGCGTTGGATCATTCGCTCTGATTCACTGTCCACACTGCTGGTGGCCTCATCCAAAATAAGAATAGAGGGATTGGTGAGATAAGCCCGGACAAATGCCAACAATTGACGCTGTCCTGCACTCAATACCAAACCCCTTTCGCGAACATCAAAATCATAGCCTCCAGGAAGCTGCATAATGAAATCATGCACCCCTACTTTTTGGCATGCAGCGATCACTTGATCTCTGCTCACATTGTTATCTCCCAGTGTAAGGTTATTGAAAATGCTATCGCTGAAAAGGAAAACATCTTGCGGAACGACGGCTATTTTTTGTCTTAAAAAATCCAACGAAAACGCATCAATGGAACGACCATCCAAAAGAATATCTCCGGACTTTCGTTCATACATGCGATTGAGCAATTGAACAATCGTCGACTTTCCGCTGCCTGTATGACCTACCAAGGCGATCATTTGCCCCGCACTTACTTTCAGATTAAATTGATTGATAACACTTTGCTCATCGTTGTAAGAAAAATCAACATTTAAAAACGCTACCTCTCCCTTCAACTCCATGGTTTGATCCTTCAAATCAGTTTGCGATTCATCTCTATCCAACATTTGAAACACACGATCCGCATTGATCATTCCCATTTGCAAGACATTAAAATTATCTGCCATCTGACGAATGGGACGGTACATCATCGAAATAAAGGTTGAGAATTGCAACAGCACACCAGGAGAAGACGTGGCATCGAATGTACCTCTCAGGGCCCAACCCAGCATCAAACTGACTGAAAGTGCTGACAAAATTTCAACCACAGGAAAAAATACAGAATACGCCCAAACGCCTCTGATATGCGCATCACGATGCGTATGATTGATCTCATCAAAACGCTTTTCCTCTCTTCTTTCTTGGCCAAACATTTGGACGATATTCATTCCCGTCACGTGTTCCTGAATAAAAACATTGATGCGTGCCACTTCATTGCGCACATCATTGAACGACTTCTTGACAGCTTCTTGAAAGATCCTTGTCGCATATAACAAAATGGGAATAGGAATGATCACCACCAAAGTCATCTTCCAATCCACCCATAGCATGGCCCCAATGATCACCACCAACTTCAGTACATCCCTGAAAATATCCAACAATCCTACACTGAAGACCTCCGCGATGCCATCCACGTCGCTGATGTGACGGGTCACCATCTGACCCACAGGGGTCTTATCAAAAAAGGACAAGCGAAAACCCAAACTATGTTTGAACAATTCCGAACGCAAATCCAAAGTAATGCTCTGAGCCATTTTATTGGCTTGGTACGTTTGATAATATTGAATCAAGCTCTCCAAAATCAATACACCCACAAAAGCAATCGATCCCCACAACACTGCATTGGTATCACCAGAGGCCAGGTCCTTATCAATCAAATCCCGCATTTGAGTGGGTCGGATAATGGACATTCCTGCCAAAACCAAAACCCAAAAAAAAGTGAAATAAAATTGCCAACGATAAGGTGAACTTCGTTGGTACAAACGCCAAAATATTTTTTGATCAAAAGCCTTCCCTGCGCTATTCGACATTCTTATCTTTTTTTAAGTAAGGGTAACTTACCTGAGTAAGGTACAACCCACATGCATAAACACTATCTCCCGCTGCTCCGCGCTGCTGCAAATCGATGATTTCTTGCATTGCTGCTACTTCTAATTTCCCTCTACCCACTTCTATTAAGGTTCCCACAACAGCACGCACCATATTTCTTAAAAAACGATCAGCTACTATATGAAACACCCATTGCCCCTTTTCGTTCACACTCCACTCTGCTTTTCGTACATCACAAATATTGGTCTTTTGACCACCACCCGATTTACAAAAACTGGAGAAGTCTCCCTGACGAATGAGATATTGTGCCGCGGCATTCATTTTCTCCATATCCAACTCATAGGGATAATACATGGATCGCTGGTGCAGAAATGGATCTTTTTTGAAATGCAAAAAATAATGGTAACCTCTTTCAGTAGCGTCAAAACGGGAATGCGCTTTATCTCCAACAGGAAAAATACGTTGTATCGCAATTGATTTGGGCAGAACTTGATTGACTCGAAACACAACTTGCTCCGCATCCTCAATGGCATTCATGGCGTTAAAATGAGCGTAAAACTCAGTGGCATGAACACCGGTATCTGTCCGACCACAACCCGTAGTGATGACCTTTTCTTGTCTCAATATTTTGGATAGGGCTGCTTCAAGAACCTCTTGTACCGAAAGTGCATTGGGTTGACGTTGCCAACCATGGAAATGCGAACCATCATAGGACAGTTGTACAAAATATCTTGGCCACAATGCATCTTCCATATAAACAAGAAAGGCGCAAATATCTTGCGCCTTTTCATAGGTTTGAATAAAGAATTAAATAAATATTTTACGCTCTGTCTTTTTTCCATCATGGGTGATACGCACCACATAATATCCAGAAGTCAAATCATTCAATGGAACGATGGATTCTGAGCATTTAAACATATTCAGAACACTTTTCCCCTGTACATCAAACATTTCGAGGTGATAAGTATTATTATGGTTACCAATCACCAAAGCACTTTGAGCAGGATCCCAATGGATAGCCATCTCATCACGTTGATTGGTGATACCGGTATTGGGCATCACTGGAGACTCCATGGTTGCACTATATACTTTATCCCCGGAGTTCTGACCATTTCCATTGGCTGCCAATCCAGTAGCATAAAAGGTAATTGTACCAAAATCCTCTGATGGAGCAGTCCAAGTGAAATTAAAAGTATGTTCATCCTGAGAAGAGCCACCATTCAGGTTGTGGGTTACATATTGACGGGGACTACCCTGAACCGTAAAATTCTCAGTATGATTGTCCGATCCAGCGGTAAATGTTCCAACAGAGTTGCCATTGGCATCCAATGCAACAACACTAAATCCAAACAAACTATTGCCCGTTTGGCCAACCGTTACAGACATATCATAGGTTTCACCCAATGCGTGCTGACCGAAAATCATGTTGGATGATTCTATAAAAACGTAACCACCACCGGCGTTTAAAGCTGTTCCAGCGTGGCATTGTACGCATGTACCTTCACCAGGAGCTCCCGTTTTACCCGCCTTTCCATCTTCACTCAATACACCGCAAATAAAGAAACTTGCGCTAAGTAGGGTTAAACCCAAAATCCATTTTGATTTCATAATTTTTATTATTCAAACAAGAGTACAAAAAAAAAGGATTCACATGAATCCCTTTTTATTAAATATTACCCCTTAGGCCCAACTGGCGATGCGCTCTCCAGCAAATTCACCTGCTTCCAATTGCGCTCTCACCTTGGTGAAGCACTCAATGGTATAACGCACATCTTCCAATGTATGAACGGTGGTTGGTATCAAACGCAACATAATCACATCCTTTGGCACCACTGGATACACAACAATAGAACAGAAAATACCATGCTTCTCACGCAATGTCAAAGTAACATTGGTGGCCTCACCCAAACTTCCTTTGAGGAATACTGGTGTTACCACGGAATTGGTTTTTCCGATATCAAAACCGGCTTCTGTCAATCCACTTTGCAAAGCGCGAGCAATTTTCCAGAGGTTCTCTTGCAATTCCGGCTTTGTTCTAATCATCTCCAAACGCTTCAAAGCGCCAATGACGATGGGCATGGGCAACGACTTGGCAAACGTTTGAGAACGCATGTTGTAGCGCAAATACTCAATGACATGTTGATCGCTGGCTACAAAAGCACCAACAGTAGCCATGGCCTTGGCAAAAGTTCCAAAGTAAACATCAATTTCAGCCTGCACTCCCTGAGCATCACCCGTTCCGCGTCCCATGTTCCCGATCGAACCAAAACCATGAGCATCATCTACAAACAAACGGAAACCGTATTCCTTCTTAAACGCGACAATTTCCTTCAACATTCCCTGATCTCCAGCCATTCCAAAAACGCCCTCAGTCATCACCATGATGCCACCACCTGTCTTATCCGTCAATTTCTTGGCCATCTTGAGCATTTTCTCAAAACTCTCCATATCGTTGTGCTGAAAAACAAAACGCTTTCCTTGGTGCAAACGCACACCATCTATCATACAAGCATGACACTCGCTGTCATACACCACCACATCGTTTCTGCTCACCAAAGCCTCGATGGCTGACATGCAGCCTTGGTAACCATAGTTCAAAAGAAAAGCATCGTCTTTCTGCATGAAAGAAGCCAACTCTTGTTCCAATTGCTCATGGTATTTGGTTTGACCACTCATCATGCGCGCTCCCATTGGATAAGCCATACCCCAGGCTGCGGCCGCATCAGCATCCACTTTTCTGATTTCAGGATCGTTACCCAATCCCAAATAATTATTTAAACTCCAAACCAATACCGGCTTGTCACGAAAGGTCATGTGCGCACCCAACTCCCCTTCCAACTTGGGAAAAGAGAAATATCCATGAGATTCTTTAGAATGCTGACCAATGGGTCCGCGATTGTGTTTGATTCTTTCAAAAATATCCACGTCAGTAAATTTAATTTCTGCGAAGATAAAATTATTATTCGCTTTATTTTCAAGACATTCAACAGTTTTCAACACTAAATGCATAAAAAAAAGGGGAGCCAATAGGACTCCCCTCTTTTTAGCAAACTACACCATTAATGCTGTATCATCCAATTCAAGCTGTAAACCTGATCATCCGCTGTTCTGATCACCAAGCGATACATACCACTGTTGAGATGTCCAAATTGTTGAGAGAATTGTTGAACCGATTGTTCAGTTGCTGACGCTAACAATGCGCCTTTGGCATCAAACAATTGCCATTGGAATGAAGTTCCCTTTGCCAACTTGATGTTCAATTCTCCCCGGGAAGGGTTGGGATAAACAGCGATCAGTTCTTGATTCAACTCTGCAATGCCCACCAATTCTCCGTCACAGTTCTCATCCACTTGGTTTCCTTCAATTTCATCCACACCTGGATTGATTAAGTTGTTGGCATCATCGCAATCACCGGTAAGAGCGACTCCGCAAGGATCGACGATATCACCTCCAAATCCGTCTGTATCCGCATCGATGAAAGTCATCTGAGTATCGTCACAATCGTCCATGTTGTCCACATAACCCATGGGAGCATCGCAACCAAAACCCGCGTTGTTGGCATCACCAAAACCGTCTGCATCCATATCCGCGTAGTATGTATTTTGAACAAATTCATCTATTTCTCCATCACAGTTGTCATCCTGACCATTACATGACTCCGCTTGACCAGGGCCCACGAATGCATTCATATCATCACAATCCCCATTCAAAGAAACACCACAGGCCACCAAAAGAAAACTGCCAAAACCATCACCATCATCATCCAAATAGGTCATTTGATTATCATCACAATCATCCGCATTATCCACTGATCCAAAAGGTAGAGAGCATGCCAATTGAATATTATTCACATCCCCATAACCATCTCCATCGATATCTGAGTAATACGTATTTTGAACAAACTCATCCACTTCGCCATTGCAATTGTCATCGGTAAGATTGCATACTTCAAGTGCATTGGGTGATACATTGTCATCGATATCATTGCAATCTGAAGCATCTGAAACGTAACCTTCTGGAAGCAAACAAGACATGGATTCAATATTCGCATCTCCAAAACCATCTTGATCCGCATCCAAGTAGGAAAGTATTTGAACTCCTTCATCGATCTGACCCGAGCAATTGTCGTCCGTCTCATTGCAAATTTCGGCAACAGACGGATTGATGACATTGTTCTGATCATCACAATCGTTGCTCAATAACACGCCGCAAGCCTCGATTTGATTGGAACCAAACCCATCACCATCTGCATCTGAATAGGTCAAAACCTGATCATCACAATCATCGGAGTTGCTGACGAAACCATTGGGTTGAACACAATCATATGCAACCACTTCCGGATTACCAAAACCATCACCATCTGAATCGGCAAAGAAACTATACTGCACAAACTCATCTACGTCTCCATCACAGTTGTCATCGATATTGTTGCATGATTCCAATCCTGTAGGATTGATGGCCATGTTACTGTCATCACAATCATCTGCTGTGTATGAACCACCGCAGCCGACCAATTCTCCAGACATGGAACCATAACCATCCATGTCACTATCCATATAGGTCATTGACATCACATCACAATCCTCAAGTGTTAGGTTAGGATCAAAAACAACATAACCCTCCATTTGATAACAGTCGAAATATCCATTGTAGACATCATAAAATCCGTCGTTGTCAATGTCATTAACGTAGTAATTTCCAGTGCCAACAGCCGCGGAATTATCATTACAATCGGGTAATGATTCGGGTCCGTACAAAACATAACCACTTTGCTCAACGCAACTCATCATGTTCACATTGAAATTACCAAAACCATCACCATCCAAATCTTGCAAATAAAAGAAAACCGTTACAGTAGGATCTAGGTCATTGCAATCGTCATCATTATTGGTTCCACAAGGAGCATACTCAGAAGAACCCAGTCCATCGCCATCCAAATCTGCATAAGTAGCAGAATAAGGATAACAATCACCGGCGGCGGTGACATAACCCATGGGTGGATAACATGTGGTGGTGTAATCCCATTCCACACCAAATCCATCGCCGTCATAATCCGCGTAATAGGTTAAGGCGTTGACAGCGCTATTGGGGTCGTAGTCATTGCAATCCGTATTGTAAATGGAACCACTGCATGCCACAAGGACATTGGCGCCATAACCATCTTGATCTACATCTTCATATAAAAGGACACTGTCATCACAATCATCTGAGTTGTATACTCCGCAATTGGCCAATTCATCCGAACCAAAGCCATCAAAATCGGTATCTGTATAAGTCAATGAAAAATCGTCGCAATCAGGATCTGAAGTATTGATATCGATATATACAAAACCAGGATCAGCAAAACAACCCCAATAGGCAACATTCCAATTGGCATAACCATCACCATCTTGATCTTCCCCGTAATAGGCTCCGCCAACAGCGTTGGGATCATTGTCAAAGCAATCCAATTGGGTAACTCCCGCTTGGTAGAGGATATAACCCGGTTGGGCTGAACAGCCTTGATAATAATTGTAAAAATCACCAAAACCATCGGCATCGAAATCAGCGGTATAATAGCTAAAAGCAACATTGGGATCAGCATCATTGCAATCCAATGTATTGTATGAACCGCAACCAGTGGGGACCGATGTTCCGTATCCATCTGCATCCAAATCGGTATACATCACAGCATTGTCATCACAATCTGAATTGTCCAAAACATATCCTGGTATGGATTCACAACCTATCCAAATTCCGTTGGCTGCACTCCCGAATCCATCTGCATCTGAATCTTGATACCAAGTGGGCAAAACACCATTATCTACTACCCCATCGCAATCATTGTCCACTCCATCACAAACCTCGTCCGTAGGAATCAAAATACAACTGCCATCATCCACCGTAGCTTCCGCTGAAAAATTACATGCGGTTGGATCTGTGCATCCATTGATGATGGGAGCCAAATTTTCAGCATCAATGGCGACATACACAATGGAATTCATGTTGTAATCCGCCGCGCTGGGTGCATTGGTTGAGAATCCAGGAACCAAGTCACGTTGTGCGGTCATGTGCACTTTACCATCATAAACCACTGGCGCAGCGCAAGCGTAATTGTATTCCCAATTGATGCCATCGATGTTGGGTGAAACATCGGTCGGTTCAGTCCATGTTAATCCGCCGTCGGTAGACTTGACCATGAACAAATGCCTGCGGAAAATACCATTCTCTTGGGATCCATCTTTGATTGCATCATACAGAATAAAAATATCACCATTGTCTCCCAATACAATACTGGGATGGTTCACCAATCCTCCGTTTCCATAAGCCGCCATATCAGTCCAATTGATGTTCACTCCTTCTATCATATTGGGGGCTACACCAGCGGTGAGCAAAAGATCATCACCAGCAAACAATGGAACTCCTGCATTGGCAGAATTCCAATACTTGATAACGCCAGAAGTTCTGTAATAACTAAAATTATTATCATAGACATTCACTGGATCGATGTAATCCATCGTAGCAAATGATACATGGACAACGCCATTGTCGTCGACATTGACACTACCAGAAGTGCTGGTTGAAGTAATTCTGTCTTCAACTCCGTCTCCGTTTACATCGGTTCCGGAATCAATTTGATAATTGTCGATGGGGAAATCGTTGCAAACATAGCGTGTCCAGGTATCCCCATTGTCATTGGAAATCCAAACATATGAATCTTGAAAATCGCCGAAAATCGCCACGGCTACCGTATTGCCATTGGCAGACATCGCATAGGAGTCTCCAGCAAAGCCCCACATGGGCGGCACCATTCCTTCAAAAGTCATGTCCACTATATCCCATGTGCTGCCTGCGTCCTGAGAGCGGTAATACAAAATCTGCTGATCCAAACCATTGATGGTTACACCGTTATAGGTAGTGCTGGTCACCATATGAATGGTGTTTCCATCCAAACCACCTGCGCATGCTCTATTCCACAAAATAGATTCCGGAGCTGTGGTGGGAACCGTTCCCATCTCTTGCCATGCACCACCATTGATCAAATCTCGCTTCAAAGATTGAATACCTGTACCATTGTGGGCAAAAACCCACTCTGTGCCATCAGCAGTATGCACCAAACTGGGCCATCCCGTTCTGAAAGACTCGATGCGACTGGAGGGCATGGGGGCCCATGCATTGGAGATCGGATCCAAATGATTGTAACCGGTTCCGCGATCTGGAAAAGTAGTTGGCTGCATGCCGCGGGTCCAAACAGCGGATACACCATATTCATCGGCAATTACCCTAGCGCCAATGGTCGCATTGGTCTGAAGATCGTACAAAGTTTGGCCAATTTCTGTGATATAACTCTGCGCTGAAGCGGCCGCAGAAAACAAAAGGGCCATCCATAAAACATAGATTTTTTTCATTTCTTTAGGTTAAGATTGTAGCTAACCTAAGTCGAAATTTCGGCATTGCCTATTTTGAATCCAAAAATACTCCTTTGTGAGTAGACGCCAATACTATCGACCAAAGCTAGCGATATTCCAACAATGTGAAAGAGGGTTCCGGCCTTGGTTTCCCTAAATTTGCCATCATGAATCTGAATCTAATTGGAAAAAACGCGTTGGTCTGTGGCGCATCACAAGGCATTGGTGCTGCAGCGGCAATTGAATTGGCACAAATGGGTGCCAACGTTACCTTGATGGCCCGTGATGCCGAGCGTCTCAATGGAACCTTATCCCAACTCAGCAACAATGGTCAGCAACACCACCAAATTTTGGTGGCGGATTTCACCAATAATACCCAAGTTCAAAGCACCATCACCGAATGGGCGATGAACAACACGGTCAACATTTTGATCAACAATACGGGCGGACCCAATCCTGGTAAGGCACATGAAGCAGGTATCGACGAATTCCGATTGGCTTTCAACTTGCACCTCATCAATTTTCAGATCATCACCCAAGCCCTATTGCCCAAGATGAAAGAAAGCGGTTACGGGCGCATCATCAATGTGATCTCAACATCTGTAAAGCAGCCCCTACCCAACTTGGGCGTGAGCAATACGATTCGCGGTGCCGTTGCCAACTGGGCCAAGACACTCTCATCAGAGTTGGGACCTTATGGCATCACCGTGAACAATGTCCTTCCGGGTGCCACAGCAACAGGAAGATTGAGTCAGATTATCACCAACAAAGCGAACAAAACCGGACATAGTGTGGATGATGTAACAGAAGAAATGAAGAAAGAAGTACCATTGGGTCGCTTGGCTTTGCCCGAAGAAATTGCAGCCGGCATTGCCTTCCTTTCCTCACCCGCCGCGGCTTACATCAATGGAATCAACCTTCCGATTGACGGAGGAAGGACGTTGAGTTTGTAGGGGAATGAAAATTTTTTTGTTCGGTAATACAACTTTAAAAGCTCATATGGAGAAGCTTAAAAATCGTCGAGGATGAATTCGTTCATGTTCTCTGGAGTGATGATTTTTGTGATCGCCGTTGGATAATTGATTGAAAATACTTTTGGAATTTTGGCCTTGGTTGATGTTCCATATTTGAATTCAAAGCCCCGCAATTCACCATTCTCCTCCTCTATCCAATCCAGCTCTGCTTGGTCTGACGTGCGCCAAAACCAAAAATTAACCCTGCGCCTCTTGTAGTATAAGAACTTCATTCGTTCTGCGATGATGAAGTTCTCCCAAAGTTGTCCTTGATCAGTTCTGGATTCAATCATCG
>JACCDK010050113.1_pt1 | contig 12967 bp, 12 predicted proteins | sample 7445871 | NCBI WGS metagenome assembly JACCDK01 (sample SAMN15323436, study PRJNA562643) | freshwater metagenome | isolation source: river surface water | place: USA:Blue River Watershed | collected 2017-08-15 | reverse complement strand
CGGCGACGACTTCTTTTTGGGAGCCGAGTGACGCTTCGCGGACGACTGTCCCTTCGAGGTCTTCTTCTTTGTTGTACTCATGAAAAAGTAGAGATAGTTAAGTAACTCGATGATTATAAAGTATTATTACAGAATGTGCAAGATTGTGCGTAAAACCCCATCGCTTTGCAGCGATGGGGTTAATAAGGGTCCGCTAATTCGAATAAAGACGATAGAATGCTGTAGCATTTGTGGAATAGACAAATGTACCGACTACATTGGTACCGAACACGTTGGTCATTGCAACATAATCGAACGCACCAAAATCATCAGTCAATTCTACCGCCCGTCTAAGCGTCACTGGAGGATTCGTGAGTGACCAATACACAACTGATACGCCGTTGGTCCATCTTGAGATGCCGAGCGCACCAGTGGCAGGTGCCATCAATGGTCCAGGAGGACCAACTGGGATTACAGCATCCCATGTCACACCGCCAATCATCCCACCGTTATTTGGGGCAAAGTAACCAGATGGCCATCCGCCCCAAAACGTTTGACCCTGCCAAGGGCTGCGGATAGTTAGCTTCACCACATGGTTAGTCAGCGCCGGGATTGTAGTCGACAGTCGTGACCAGTTGGTGGCGTAATTCAGATATAAACCTCCCCCTATATGATGACTCGTCATCTGGGCGTCGCCGAGATCAGCTTCGTAAAGCATCACATCGTTGGTCGTCGTAATGAGCACATTCCAGTCATAGCCACCAAATGCAAACACAGTAATATTGTTGGCATATGGATTGCCTCCGCTATCGAACAAGTTGGTCACCAATATCGATCCACCTGACCAACCGGGACTGGGTGCTGCGTAGAGGTTCATGCACACCCCCACGTCGACAACTCCAGGCCAATTGGTATAGGAATGTGAAGCGGTTGGGTATCCAAAGCCGGAATATTGCGCACCATAGAACACCCAACCATTTGTATCTGGGAACTGTCCCGAGAAACGAGCGACGTTGCGCCATATTGGCGATATCGGTGGCGGGTCAGGGAATTCGATCTGAGCCTCCAAGACCGACGCCGTGGCGATAAATGCCAAAGTTATCGACGACAATCTGACTATCAGTCTATTATTTTTCATGAGCAGTTTTACCTTGTTTTCCTTGTTGTTTCCTACCATTATTAACAAAGCGCATCACACGATGCGCTTACAATGGCTTCCAAAATGGAATTTACCTAATTTACAGAAAATGTCAACATAATCCTCAAATCTTCCTCCTCTTGGCGATTTCTCCCTTTCTCATTGACAATACCTGACATTTTTTTGCGAGCTCGACGACACGGGTAGCATCACCTGACTTCTCTGCTGATTTCAGCTCATTCATGGACGCAATAAGTTCTTCAGCAACCATGTCTTCCTCAAAGTTAAACATAAGCTCCTTCATGTGATTCCCCCACTGGGTCTCATCACTTCCATAAAACGCCTCTGCTTCAAATACGAGATCGTTGAGAATTGGCTCTATGCGAGCGACACGCACATCATATGAGGCATCGGCCATTTTTTTGATTTGAGCACGATATTTCTCCGCATCAACCGGATTTTTCTTTTCGATCAGTGCGAGTAAACCAAATAAGCGACGTTCGACGAGGTCTATTCGAGAGGAAGTCCCTATAGGAAAGCGCCCGTGAGACACGCTGTCAGCCCCTGCTGTGGCTACAGCTAGTTCTCGGCCGGCCAAGCTCGAATCTGCTGATCCGCCTTCGCGTCCTCCGAAATGTCCCTCATGCGTCTTTCCTACAGAAGGTTCTTGGAGCTTCACCGTCTTTGCAAAAGCTCTCAGGTCATCCCACACCGCCTGTTCAGACACGTTGGTTTTTTCAGAAATCATCTTCACGTAGAGTGCCTTGTCCATCTCACTGTCCATGCGCGCTAGATACGGAAATATACGATCTTTTACTGCACGACCCATCTTGTGCGGATCAGCAACATCCTTGAGCACATTACCGAGTTCATACTCAATAACATGCTTCGCATTTCTCAAAATATTCTTCCAATCCTCAGGATTTGCAAGAACGATATCAGCAGGATCCTTGCCACCTTCGATATCAGCAATCTTAACCGCCATACCGAGCGAGAGCGCCGTTGTTGCTACTGCACGCATTGCAGCCATTCTTCCAGCTTTGTCAGAATCGAACGCAAGGATCACATTTGGAGACAAACGACGCACTAAATTGAGATTACTGACAGCGCCAGAGGTGTTCGCTGATTCAGCAGTAAGCGCAGTGCCGGATGAAGCAACGGTATTCTTGATTCCAGCCTGATGCGACATGACGAGATCCATTTGACCTTCAACAAGAATTGAATAATTCATGCGACGAATGTCACTTTTTGCTTTGTCGAGACCGTAGAGAACCTGAGATTTGTCGAAAAGCGGGCTGTCAGGACTATTCAGGTACTTCGCTCCCTTACCATCATCGAGCTTCGGATGGATGCGCCCAGAGAATGCAATCACACGACCACTCGAGTCGCTAATTGGAAAAATGATACGACCTCGAAAACGGTCGTAGAATTTTCCTTGCTCATTCTTCTTCGCTAGACCTGCCTTCTCGATGAGCATATCGGAAAATTTCTTACCACGAAGATGATCGATAAGGTTTTGCCAACCCTCAGGAGCCCAGCCGATACGGAATTCTTCGCGAGTTGCATCGGTTATGCCACGCTTCTTCACGTATTCAAGCGCTTCTTTGGACTTCAAAAGTTGTGCTTCGAAATATTCAGTCGCAACCTCCATAATCTGAAAGAGTCTATCTCGCTCGCCATCAGACTTGGCATCGAAGGTCAGCTGGACCCCCGCCCTCTCTGCGAGGACTTTGAGAGCACCACGAAAATCGAGTCCCTCAAATTGTTCGACGAATGTGAAGATGTCGCCCTTGGCGCCGCACCCGAAACAATAGTATCCACCACGATCAGGAGACACGAAGAAAGAAGCGCTCTTCTCATTATGGAAGGGGCACTTAGCCTTGTAGGATGCGCCTGATTTCTCGAGCTTCACATACTGCCCGATGACCTCGTTGACCGGCAGGCGCTCTTTGATCTGTTCGACGGCGGTTCGGTTCATGTATCTATAGTATAGGCTATAACGAAACGCGAAGTAAGACTTGACCTTACTTCGCGTTCGTATTGCGCATTATGGTGCCAAGGACCAGGATCGAACTGGTGACCCTTCCCTCTTCAGGGGAATGCTCTACCAACTGAGCTACCTTGGCATTTATTTTTGAAGGGAAACTACTGCAAAAGATCTTTGAGCGAGCTCGCCGCAGTCTGTGCTGCATCGAGATTACCTTGAAGACCCATCAGACCTCCTTGGACCTGCTCATAGGCTCCGAGCATAGTCTCGATGTAGGGCTGTATGAAGTAGTATGCTCCGAAACTGACTACGATGATGACTACCCAATACAATATTCGGAACGCCATCGAGAACCGAGTCGCGCGGCGTATCGAACGAAGTATATTATTATTCTCTTCGACGAGCTTATATGTCCGCTCGAGCAAAGATCGCTCTTCTGGGGTCATGGCGACACTCTACCAGAAAATTAACTTTCTCGCAAAAGTAGTGTACAGTGTGAGGCACCCGCCCTCGTAGTTCAATGGATAGAACAGTTCCGTCCTAAGGAATAGATGTAGGTTCGATTCCTACCGAGGGCACCAATAATTACTCTTCATCCTCATCAGTTCCAGCGCTCGCGCCACCCGACTTTTCAAATTCCTTGAGAGCTGTAGTTATCGGCTCAAACTTACCAGCCATGATACCAGGAATGTTGTGCCATGACTGTTTGATACGGTGGTCCGTGACGCGATCTTGTGGAAAATTGTATGTGCGAATCTTTTCAGAGCGTGACCCTGTACCGATCTGCCCCTTGCGGTTAGCGGCAAATTTCTGGGCCTCCCTCTCTTCTTCAAGCGCCTCAAGCTTAGCAGTGAGGATCTGGAGCGCTAGCTCACGGTTTGCACCCTGGCTACGCTCAGCAGTCGAACGAACATCGATACCTGTCGGCTTGTGAATGAGGCGTACTGCCGACTCAACCTTGTTCACATTCTGTCCACCTTTACCACCCGCGCGTGAAAATTCCATCTCAAGATCTGCAGGGTTAATCACGAACTTCGATTTCTTGCGGATAGGCATAATCGCCACAGTCACTGTTGAGGTATGCACGCGACCCATCTTCTCGGTCTCGGGGACGCGCTGAACTCGATGGACGCCAGTCTCCCAACGCAGTGCATCATAGGCATCCTTACCCTTGATCTCAATCGAAACTTCTTTGTATCCCCCGAGATCATTCTTGGATTCATCGATAATCTTGGTCGTCCATCCTTTGGTCTCAGCATATCTCTTGTACATATCAACGAGTTCGGCCGCAAAAAGCGCTGCTTCATCCCCACCCGCACCGGCTCGCACCTCAAGAATCATTTCCTTTGGTTTCTCCTCCTCAACAACATCTGCAGCAATGATGGCGTCCATCTCTTTCTTGAGCGAGTCCTTCTGCTCAACGATAGACGCGAGTTCATGTTCAGCCATTTCTTTCATTGCTGGATCAGCCTCAATCATACCGCGCACCTCAGCTTCATCTTTGAGCAATTTCTCATACAACCCCGCCATGAATGCGGTCTTGGGATTGGATTTATACTGCTCAGTATTCATGGGATAAGTATATGGTATCGCCGGTAAACTACAAAACGAGACGCTTTCACGTCTCGCCGTATAAATGCGGTCGAATATCTATTTCTTTGACTTTGCGAGGCGATTCTTGAACTTCTCGACGCGACCTGCGGTGTCGATAGTCTTCTCCTGGTTCGTATAGAACGGATGTGACGCGCTCGAAATCTCGACATAGTGCACTGGATATTCCTTACCGTCGGTCCACTTCGCAGTTTCCTTGGTAGCGATGGTAGAAGGTATCAAAAACTTGGCGCCGCTGGAGTTGTCGGCGAAGATTACTGGACGATAGTTCTCCGGATGGATTTCCTTTTTCATGGGAGCAAATATAGCACACGGAAATATGTTTAGCAAGGGCGCCCGCAGGCAGGGGTGCGCATGTGTGCCGCCACACTACATGCGCAGTTTCTGAATATAAACCATACTTGTTCAATTCGCATGTAGTGTGGCGGCACACATGCGCACCCCTGCCTGCGGGTGCTGATTGATATGATATAATATCCCTCATCATGAGCTCCCCCGTCTCGCGTTCGCATATGATCTACACGATTGCCGTCATCGGCTTCATATATACGCTTCACATCGTATTGCCGATGTACTCGAACTCGAGCTTCCTCTCGCTTTTCGCTGACGAGCGTACCGTCGGATTGATCTACATGGCTGGAGCCGTCGTATCCATTCTTGCCTATCTGATTTCACCCTACATCATCCGTCGTTTTGGCAATTATGCGACATCTATTGCACTCATCATCATCCAAATTGGACTTTTCTGGGGCATCATCTCATCAGATTCCGGAGTCGCTATTGCAATATTTTTCATTCTCCAAGCCGCAGTCGTATCACTCATAGGTTTATCTCTGGATATATTCCTGGAAGCTTACACCGACGGACATCATGTCGGCACCGTGCGCGGACTCTATACCACTGTCCTCAACGCCTCATGGCTCATCGGCCCTCTTCTTGGAGGTATGCTCATCAACGGCAGCGACAACTATCGTGACACCTATATCGCCGCACTCGCCATGCTGTTCCCGCTCCTGTACCTCATTCATCGCAACTTCCCGAGATTCAAGGACCCCAACTACATGCATCTTTCACCGTGGCAGCTCATCAAGCATATCTCCACCAACAAGAATTGGGTCAAGCTCTTCGGTGCCAACATCATCCTCCAGACATTCTATGCCTGGATGGTCATCTATAGCCCAATTTATCTGCACAACACCGTCGGATTCAGCTGGGAAGAAATTGGTGTCATACTCACCATTATGCTCATACCATTCCCTCTTATTCAGTATGAGCTCGGCAAGCTCGCTGACAAAAAATATGGCGAGAAAGAGATTATGGCGATCGGTTTCTTTGTTATTGGAGTATCAACTATTGGCCTTTCTCTCATCACCTCGACGAGCCTGCTCGTCTGGGCGCTCATGCTCTTCATGACGCGTATGGGCGCAGCTGCAGTAGAAATCATGATGGAGGTTTATTTCTTCAAGACCGTGCCCACTCGCGACACCGCAACTCTTGGTATGTTCCGTATCACCCGCCCTGTATCGAACTTCATAGCACCACTCATCACAGGCGCAAGCCTCCTCTTCACCACCCACGGAAATATTTTCGTTGTCATAGGTGTGATCGCACTTCTTGGTCTGTATCCGGCGCTTACGATCAAGGATACGAAATGAACGACGAAAAATCCCGCATTTTGGCGGGATTTTTATTCTATATCTTCTTCGCCTCCATGCACAAAAACATCGGTACCTCTTTCCTCATACGATCCTCTTCTGCACCACGCGGACCATTCTGGCTCTTCTTGTGAGAAATCCACTCTTCGAGACGCGTCACCGCGAGGCCTGACTTGTTCAGGTGCTTGAAAAATACTTGTAAGGGCCTGTGGAATGAGACGGTGAATTTCTTTTTCTTTGCATCCTTCTCGCCTGGAGTCATATCTATCTTGATCTGCGCATCCGACATGTACGCATCGAGACGGCGATACTGAGACGATTTCTCTTCATCCCAACCCCAATCAGATCTCTGCGGAATACGAAACGCTGGATGATTGATGACGAAAATGAGTCTGCCTCCCTTTTTGAGCACGCGAGCCGCCTCCGCGAATGTTCCCTGGAGGTTCTCTATATTCTGTAAGGCAAGAATGATGGTCACCGCGTCCATTGACTGATCACCCATGAATGAAAGATTGTCCGCAGGAGCGACATAGTATTCTATATTTGAAGCACCTGGATGTGCCTTGGCTTTCTCGACCAACTCTGAAGAAATGTCACTCGCAACAACGTCTGCTCCATTCTGCGCAAATGCACGTGAGAAATATCCCTGACCACACGCAACATCGAGTATTGCCATACCAGGCTTTGGTTCAATGATACGAATGAGATTGGGCATGAGGACATTCTTCTGATACGAGTCAGGATTTTGCTCCAAGAGATCGTCGTACCATTCGGCGACGCCTCCCCATGAGGTTGTGGTGGGTTTCTTATTCATGGCTTAACGATAGCATATTGTAATGGTATTGACAATAATTATATATCAGTGTACTATTGAATTCAGTACTTATCTCGTAGATAAGACGCAATCTGCTTATGTGGATTGTAAGAGGCAGGCTCACCTGATGAGTCATTGAAAACAAGGAGTTCCTTATGGAACAAAAAACAAAAAATGGTGCACGGAAGAAAATAGTGGGTGGACCCTCAAAGTATGACTTTGAAATTGCTTTGAGTTTTAGAAAGTGGCCCCGCCAACAAATTACCTTCAAAATTGAATCGAGGAACTTGGTCGGCGACACAGAAAATGTCACGATCAGCCATATCGGGCGAATTGACGAGCCCAAGAAGCTCCCTGGTCAAGAAGGTCACTGGTGGTATTTTCTAGGCGATGCAGATCCTGAGGACATCGATCTGTGTCAACAAGGCTCCGGTGCTTTGAGGGGAGTATACTCTACACAGACTCGAACCGGCTGGGTAGAGGAGATCTCAATCGAACATTGGCAGACCATCAGATTGGCCCTTGGGTGTGACATCCCGACGGATGAATTGACCCCTTCACAATAGCCAAAAACATTCTCACCACCTAGTAGCAAAAGCGAACAGTGGTTTTTTATTACCTGGAAATCGCTTCTTGCCCAAAACTACCCCATATGTTATATTATCGACCTATGATAAATGCAGAAGTAACACGCAACCCGAACGAGAACGCCCTTGGCGTGATTCGCCGTTTTACCCGCAAAGTGCAGGGTTCAGGCATCATCCAGCGCAAGCGTAGCCTCCGTTTCGCTACGCGCACCCAGTCTCCGTACAAGATCAAGGTTAAGACCTTGAAAGGCATCAAGCGCCGCGCAGAGATGGCAGAGCTCATCAAACTCGGCAAGGCTCCGGTCAAGCCAGAGCGCGGTGCTCGCAAATAAGTGTCTCATTTCACTCTCATCAACGAGACGAAATCCAAGATCCCCTCGATCCCCTTCGAGGGGATTAAAGATGCCTGCTTGGGCTCTGCATACAAACTCAACCTCATTTTCACTTCGTCTGAGCGCATCAAACAACTCAACACTATTTATCGTGGCAAGGAACAGGCAACTGACATTCTCAGCTTCCTTATTTCAGAGACTGAGGGCGAAATATACATCTCCGAGAATGAATCTCGCGAGGAGGCAAAGAAATTCGACCGCGAGTACGAGAATTTCATCGGGTTCCTTTTCATTCATGGTTGTACCCATTTGAAAGGCCATGACCATGGGGCTATAATGGAAGGAATAGAGGTCAAACTTAGAAAGGAGTTTGGCATCTAGCCTACCAATGGCCAGAAATATAATAACCGGTATCGATATTGGCAGCTACTACGTCAAAGTGGTTATTGCTAATGCAAAAGAGCGCACCGAGCGTGGCTTTCCAAAAATTGTGGGCGTCGGCGTTGCCGAGTCCCGCGGTCTTCGTCATGGCTATGTCACCAATGTTCGCGACGTCGCAGAGAGCATCAAGAAAGCGGTCAAAATCGCTGAGGAGAAAGCTGGCATCTCAGTCAAGAAAGCATTCGTGGGTGTTGGCGGTATAGGTCTCAGTTCAGTCGCAGTAACGAGCACCATCATAACTTCGCGTGCGGATGCCGAAATCACCGAGATCGATCTCAAAAATCTTCAGGAACAGTGCGAGAAAGATATACCCCAAGCAGCCCGCGCCAATCGCCGCATCATCTATGACATACCACTTCAGTACAAGATAGACAATTTCCCCTCTCTCGGTGCGCCACTCGGTATGACCGCAAATAAAATCGAGCAGAAAACATTGTTCATCACCTGTCTCGACCACCATGTAGCAGACCTCATAGCTGCGGTGAATGAGGCTGGTATCGCTGTTGAGGACGTCATGGCTGCACCTATCGCTGCTGGATTCGTTACTCTTTCCAAGACTCAGAAAATCGCCGGCTGTGTGCTTGCAAATATCGGAGCTGAAACTGTTTCGATAGCGGTATTCGAGAACAATATCCCGACCTCTCTCGAAGTATTCCCTCTCGGCTCAACTGATATAACCAACGATATTGCTCTCGGCTTGAAAGTTCCTCTCGAGGAAGCTGAACAGATCAAGATCGGTGCCATCACTGGCTCCTCATATCCACGCAAGAAGTTGGAGGAGATTATCAGTGCGCGCCTTTCTGACATATTCGAGCTCATCGAAACTCATCTCAAAAAGATTGGTAGAAATGGCCTCTTGCCCGCAGGTGTCATCATCACTGGTGGCGGCTCTGCTCTGAATTCCATCGACGACCTCGCCAAGATTTCACTCAAGCTTCCCGCACGTATCGGTTCCATCGGCACCATCGAGGGCAAGTCCTCATTCAAGGACAACCCACTCGCGGTTGCCTACGGCCTCTGTATCTGGGGCATCCACGCAGAGGAGACTCCTGAAATCGATACAACCAAAGAATTTTTCATGCACCTCTCCAAGCGCGTGAAGAGGTGGTTCAAGCAGTTGATGCCGTAATTGACTTTTTCATAAAATAGTGTATAATTATTCATAGAAATTTGAAACAAACAACACATTGAAAGTCAAATACATATGAAAACAACAACATACCGTGAGTGGTTCGTCTCTTTTGGGAGGGTCTTACAGATAGCTAAGCGTGGTTTCAAGGACGCTTGGCCTGGTAATAAGGATGTGATCGTTTCCCTGATTATCATTGGTATCGCATCCTCAGCACTTCCCTACGCTTCATATTGGCTCTATTCAAAGACCATTTCTTCTCTTGCAGGAGAGTCGATCGGTCGAATGGCTGCGTTATGGTTCATTGGGGGCATTATTATCGTCTCACTTGTGGGCGACATATTTCAGGTTCTTCAAGGGTGGCGAGAACGTCAGTTCTATCACCGCATGACAGAGCGATTCATGCTTCTCTACTATGGCAAAAAATCAGAAATTGGGATAAGTAAATATGAGAATCCTGATTTTAGAGACCTCAGCACGAAAGCTGAAGATAGGGGTATATGGCCACTTATAAACCTGCTTGAATCGCAATTTGTCACTATGCAAGGAACGATCAGGCTATTGATTGCGGTTGTGATTGCTGCTGCATATGACTGGAAAATATGCGTGTTAGTTCTCTGCGCTCTCATTCCACAATTCCTTGTTGATGCGCGACATGGCAGAATTCTCTGGGGCATTTTCGATTCCGAAACAGGAACTCGTCGTACCTTTGTAGAGTACAGTCGTCATGTTCGCTACCGAATACCTCTTATTGAACTCAAGATGTTCCAGAACGCTCGGCATTTTATTGATAAGATGGGCTCTCTCCTCAAGGAGTTCAGAATCAGCCAAGAGCATGCTGAAAAAAGAAAATATGCATGGAGCATCGGTGCACAGATAATTAGTACTGGGCTCATCGCAACAGCGATGGTTCTGATCGTTATGCGAGTGATCGAAGGGACGTTACCTCTCCAGTACTTCGTACTCATGTATGCATCAATCGGAAGCCTCCATACAGCACTCGGCGGAGTCATGAAGTCAATCGCCCAGCAAAACGAGTGGTCACTCTACGCTGGAGATCTGTACCAGGTTATCGATACCTCATCAGAAGCAGATGAAAGAACTGGAACTATCAAAGTTTCAGACCGAATACCTGCGATAGAGTTCGATAAGGTGTCGTTCGTATATCCATGGGACTCTTCTGACAGAACCATCCTAAAAGATGTTTCATTTAAAATTGGCCCCGGCGAACATGTGGCCCTTGTGGGGGTGAACGGTGCAGGCAAGACGACTCTCATCAAGCTTCTTGCTGGCATCTATGTCCCCACAAGTGGCCGCATACTGATTGATGGGGTCGACCTAAAAGAGATTGACCTCGAATCATGGAAACATCAACTTGCGGTATTGTCTCAAAACTTCATGGACTATCACCTCCCCATCAAGGACGTGATAGCACTCGGAGACACGAGTATACCTCGAGATGATAGTCGAGTTCGCGAAGCAGCAGCGTCTAGTGGCGCAATCGGCTTCATCCAGGATACACCTCACGGATTCAATACCATCATTGGCAAGGAGTTTGCAGGTGGCATTGATCTCTCAGGTGGGCAACGACAGCGTCTGGCGCTTGCAAGAGTATGGTACCGTCGAGGCAAGGTGGTCATCCTCGATGAACCCACAGCATCCTTAGATGCATTTGCAGAAGCTCAAATCTTCGACGAAATAGAGAAGCGTGCTCGCACAGAAACCATCGTGCTTATCACACATAGGTTCTCTACGATAAAACATGCTGATCGCATTATCGTCCTCGAGAAAGGCTGCATAGTGGAGCAAGGAACTCATGACAATCTACGCTCAAACAACGGAGTCTATGCGCAGATGTATGATAAACAGGCACAAGGATACCTTGATACAGGTGAAGCTGGAACTACGGATGAGTGAGCATTCAATCAAAACAAAGCACAACCGAGTTCGCAAGAACTCGGTTTTTTATTATCGAAAATTTAATTAGAAAAACACCCGTATCTTCTCCCTCGTCATCGGACCAAAAAACCCCGTAACTGGAAGACCATGATCAGCCTGGAACCTCTTGAGAGCTGCTTCTGTCTTCTCACCGAAATATCTGCTCTCGTTACCGATGGAACCAGGGCCTGATGTAGAGACGACATATCCATGTCCGTTGAGGAACTTCTGGAGGGATAATACCTCTGGACCCGTACTACTCAACTTGAGATTGCGAGCACCCATTACAGCAGAGATAACTTCTCGATTCACTGGAATATCAACAACCTGTGGCACCATCGTCTGAACTTGAGCACGTACGCATTGGTATCCCACAGGACATCCTGGAAGATTTTCTGCTACTGGAGCAGTCACTGGTGACTGAACTACCCTGCTCGCACGAGAACCTGACCTTGTTGTTGAACTTTCGTCAGTACAGCTTGCTGTGGTAAATGACTTGCTTGAACTGTATCCCAATCCAACTGCATTTTTCGAGAAGGATTGTGCAACATATGACGTCTCACAGGTCAGACCACTTATGGTTGCCGTGAAAGTATCCGTACCAAAATCTCCCAACTCAGGTGTCGTCGTGGACCAGGTTGTACCATCGGTGCTATAGCGGAAGCCTCTCTCGACAGAATGTACCGCCGATGCGCTTGATATCGCCGACGAAAGCTGGGCACTCGTTTTCTGAATAGATGATGTCTGCGGGGTCGATAATGTAGGATTAGTCATTGACCAAGTCTCAGCTGACATGGTTGGAACTGTCTTGGTTGCTTCTGAAATAGCAGTCACCGTACCTGATGAGGTAGTGTATGTTGCACTCGGAGATACCCCAACGAATCCATTGTTTGGATTGTAGATATCCACTGCATCTGCTCCAGATGCATGAATTGTTCCTCCGTATACATAGATCTCATTGGGAGGACCCCATGCGTTCTCAATACCTCGATTACTATTGATTCCTCCTGAAGCATTAACTGATGTATTCCAGAGATAGATCGGTCCACATTCGTCAATCTGCCACGGTCCTCGAGAAGAATTTGCGACATTGGTAGCATCGATTGTTATCGTCGAATCATATACGTCCACTCGTCCAGCCGAACACCATATGAACGCATCCCAATGCGTGGTGATATCCGAATCAACGATTTTAAGATTTCCCGATCCTGTCGTCACATACAACCCGTCGCTACCAGTATCAGAACTTACATTCTTCATGAAAACATTCTGGAATGCAGCAAGATTGCCGATATTACCCCACGCAGACTGACGATTACTCGTCTCACCCTGCTCAGCGAAATTCCCAGCATCCAT
>JACCDK011205271.1_pt1 | contig 12974 bp, 11 predicted proteins | sample 7445871 | NCBI WGS metagenome assembly JACCDK01 (sample SAMN15323436, study PRJNA562643) | freshwater metagenome | isolation source: river surface water | place: USA:Blue River Watershed | collected 2017-08-15 | reverse complement strand
CAACATCATGGACAAGATCGAGGCACGCACCATGGCCGACCTGATGAAGACGGCCTTGGCCGCGCGGCAGGGCTAGCCCACCGGGGCCGAAGCAATCTTGGCCGGAGATGTCAAAACTGCTAAACTTAAGGGCTTCGCGCGGCTGTAGCTCAGTTGGATAGAGTACTTGGCTACGAACACAACGGCCTGAAGCCGAAAGCCGCGCCAGTAGGGCCTCTCCGGGGAGATCCGGTACGATTGAAACCAATTGGTACGATTGAAGCAGTAAAAAAACAGTTTTTGCGGCTGTAGCTCAGTTGGATAGAGTACTTGGCTACGAACCAAGGGGTCGTGGGTTCAAATCCTGCCAGCCGCGCCAAAACACAAAGGGGATCAGAGAAATCTGATCCCCTTTTTCATTAGTCCTGCCCGAGGCGAACAGAAGAATCTAACGAAAAAACCAGGGGAATTTCAATCACCGATTTTTCCTAACAAATATTTCTTTATCAATTTGCTCAAACACCAGCTGGTACGACTCTGGCTTATCAGTAAGATCATGTTCCTTTGTCTCTTTACTCACCGTTCCGAAAGCGCCGTATTGAGTGAGCTGCTCAGTCTCTTTGAGAGCAACTCGAACCTGTGTTTTTTTTGCGTTCAACTGCTCTATCGTAATGGTTACTGATCGAGTTTTTTCTCCTGTTTTTGGAGACTGAACTAGCAATCCGCCAAACGGAATTATCATTCCGAGAACCACACTCCCAGCGGTTTTCGCAGCCTGCTCATCTGGGGTGTCACCGGCGGCCACAGCGGGAAGTCGCGCGGATATCAATCCCACTCCAGAATCCGAACGGATGTCTTCATACTTGTTATTTTGAAGAGTGCTCAAAACCGCCCGGAAAATCTCTTTCTCCGTGCCATCGTAGATACGGGTTTGAATAGCCTGAATTTCAACAGACGTTTTTGATTGCGTATAACCTGTGATTGCATACGTAAATGAAATTAAGATCACCAAAAATGATCGTAGATGTTTCATTATTAAAATGAAGTAGCGCGCGTTTGGTAAGAGTCGACGACACCCTTAGAGAACTTGATGATCACGGTTAGTGTTTTTTGACTCCTGACAGCCGCTCCCGCTGATGTTGAAGACCCTGCACTAACACCTGCACCAACGCTCCCACCGACAGCCCCCCCCAGCACTCTGACACCACCGCTTGACGTCTCGGTTTGAATCTCTGTAGATATTCGATCATAGATCCATGTTTCATGAGACTCACTTGAGCTCGTGACCATATTAGGAGACCCCAATTTGGAAATTACCTCGTCTTTCGACACGCCCTTTTTGACGGTCTGTTGGACCAACCCTAAAGTAAGCCTCGTCGCCTCTGGCAGGTTTTTTTCGGGCAATGACAGTGGCGCGTGAGTCGTAACGCAACCATGCAAAATGGGGGTGAGACCCAGCCCAGCGTAGAGGATTATTTTTTTCATCTCTAATGTCTCCAATTTTTGACGCAGGATAACTAATTAGTATTTTACTGGTACCGGCGACCCCGGAACATGGTCCGTCACCCACGCCGGGGGGCGTTCGCGGGTGCCGGGGTTAACCGAAGAGGGCGATTAAAGTCAGGTTCGAAATGTTGGCTGCAGAGTGCTACCAAGACAAAGGGCGCTCAATTGCCGCCCCACGCCGAAGCTCACTCAAGGCAGTAGATCAGTGTTCAGTGCGTCGTACCAAGTTTCGGACCTGAAAATTGGTACGATTGATTGACATAGTTCTGCAGAGTTTCGCGAAGTTTCAGGAAGTTTCAGCGAGTTTTGTCGTACCGGCGGGAGGCCTTAAGTGATTGATTTCTCAAAAGAATCAGCCATCAGGGGGCGAAACTACGAACCAAGGGGTCGTGGGTTCAAATCCTGCCAGCCGCGCCAAAACACAAAGGGGGTCAGAGAAATCTGATCCCCTTTTTTCTTCTAAAGTGTTGCCATGAGCAGCTACCTCGAACTACCAAAAGACCTCCCACAGCCGGAAGATGACGGTGCAGCAGATCACCTCAAGGGTCAGCGGCTGCCACCTGTTTCACTTCACGCCACGGATGGCTCGATCATTAGGTTGAGTAATGTACCGGGGACGATCGTCATCTATTGCTACCCGATGACCGGCCAGCCGAATGTGCCGCTGCCCGAGGGCTGGGATCAGATCCCGGGGGCAAGAGGCTGCACCCCACAGAGTTGCGCGTTTCGCGATCACTATCAAGAGATTCGCGCGCTTGGCGCGGAAGTCTTTGGATTAAGTGTTCAAACTACCGACTACCAAAAAGAGATGGCCACTCGCCTGCACCTGCCATTTGCGGTGTTAAGCGATGTGAACTATGAGTTCCAAAAAGCACTGAACCTACCAACCTTTGAAACAGCAGGCATGCGGCTATTGAAACGAATCACACTGATTGCCAGCGATGGTGTGATCAAGGAAGTCCACTATCCCGTTTTTCCAAGCGATAGCGACCCGGACTGGGTACTTCATGCCTTGAAAAAATTAGGATGAAGATGCGAAGGAACCCCAGAAGCCATGGGTTCAAATCCTTCCAGCCGCGCCACCCTTTAAGGAGATTAAAGTCATTGGATCCCCTTTGTTTCTTGATGCGCAACCATCAACGCTGCTCACCGGCGCTTCTGCATTAGGCAATGGCCATCCTTACGCTTTACATCCAACCCGGTGCCCACCAAACACGCCTGGTGGGGCTCCACAATGGCATGCTCAAGATTCAACTCAAAGCCAAAGCCATCGATGGGCAGGCCAACGCCGCCCTGATTGCCTTTTTGGCGGAGCGCTGCGGCATTCCGAAAAGCAGTGTGCAGATCACAGCGGGGCACAAAAGCAGGATCAAGCGGGTTTCGATCCCGGATAGCGCGATCCGGTTAATTGATTTACGGCCTATTGATGAGGCGACTCACCCGAGACGGTGAGTTGCGACACTTTTGGATTGCCACGGCCTCGGCAGGGCCTCGCTATGACGGGGTTACAACTTTCCTGGACATTTCGTTCGGCAACGTAAAAACTTACATCGCCTGCGTAATTGTGAATCAGCGATCGAACGCGCTACTCCACGCGCAAGGCTTCTACCGGTTTGAGTCGGGATGCTTTAGCGGCGGGGTACCAACCGAAAAATATTCCAATCGCCGCCGAAAACCCGAACGCCAGCGCGATGGAAGCCGCCGATACTTCCACCAATAAACCGGTGAATCCGGCAATCGCCCAGGCCCCCAGAATCCCCAGACTGAGCCCCACGAATCCGCCGGCCAGACAGATGGTCACCGCCTCGATCAGGAACTGCCGCAGGATGTCGCGCTGTCGGGCCCCAATGGCCATACGAATGCCGATCTCACGCGTGCGCTCGGTCACGCTCACCAACATGATGTTCATGATGCCAATGCCACCGACCAATAACGACACGCCCGCGATCGCCCCCAACAGGATGGCCATGGCGCCGGCGGCCACAGCCGCCGTCTCTGCAATCGCCGTCAGGTTACGAATGGTGAAATCATTTTCCTGACCGGGGCCAATCCGATGGCGCACCTTGAGTAACTCTGTGACCTCGTTCTGGGCGTCATCCATCGCCTCGGGCGCGGCCACCTGCACGAAAATAATGCCCACGCTGCCGGGGAAGGTGCTGCGAATCAACTGCTGTCGCGCTGTGCTCAGCGGAATGAACACGGCATCGTCCTGATCACGGCCATCCAAGGCCTGCCCCTTGCGTGCCAATAATCCGATCACGGTAAAGGGCAGATTCCGAATGCGCATGGTCTTGCCGATGGGCGATTCATCGCCAAACAATTGGCGTGCGGTGGACTGGCCGATCACGGCCACCCGGGCATTGGATCGAAGGTCGGCCTCGGAAAATAAATCCCCCTCATCGACATCCCAGGAACGCAACGGAAAATAATCCGGTGTGGCGCCGGTCACCATGGCACTCCAATTGGTGTTGCCATAGGCCAGTTGAAAGGATCGCATCACCACTGGGGCGACACGGGTCACGCTCGATACCGATTCGATGGCGGTCGCATCGCCCACGGTCAGGGTCTGTGCGGCGCCCGCGCCAAACCGCACCCCGCCCGAGGTCTGTGACCCCGGAAATACCACCAGCAGATTGCTGCCCATGCTGGCAATGCTCTGATTCACCAGGGCCTGGGTGCCACGGCCAACGGCCAACATGATCACCACGGCGCACACGCCAATGATCACGCCCAGCATGGTGAGCGAAGTGCGCATGCGATTGGTCGACAGTGCCCGCAGGGCCTCTTCCACGACCTGAGGTGCCTTCATAACACCCCCTCGGCCACCGGGCCATCGAATACCACGCGCCCGTCTTTAAGCCGCACCAGCCGTTTTCCAAATCGTGCGATGTCCGGCTCATGAGTCACCAACACCACGGTGATGTTCTGCTCCTGATTAAGCCGCTGGATCAAGGCCATGATCTCGGTTGACGTTGCCGTGTCCAAATTACCGGTCGGCTCATCGGCGAGCAACACCGGCGGATCCATCACGAGTGCCCGTGCAATGGCCACACGCTGTTGCTGTCCGCCCGAGAGCTGATTGGGCAGACGGTCTTCAAATCCGGCCAACCCGGTGAGGGCCAGTTTCTGCCGGGCCTTGGCCTGGGCCTGATCCCGTGGAATGCCCGCATAAAGCAGCGGCAAGGCCACGTTATCCAAGGTGGTCATGCGCTTTAGCAGATTAAATCCCTGGAACACGAATCCGAGCCGGCGGTTACGCAGTGCGGCCAGATCATCGGGGCTCATGTCCAACACCACCTCTCCCGCTAACACATAAGCGCCGGAAGACGGCGTATCCAGGCAGCCAATTACATTCATGAGCGTGGACTTTCCGGAACCGGATTGCCCCATCAGGCAGACAAACTCGCCTTCATCGATCGACAAGGTGATGCCGTGCAAGACCGGCACCACCGGCGCCCCCACCGGTTCATACTGTTTGTGAATGTTGATGAGCTGAATCAGCGGCCGCGGCATAGATCAATGGGGTGCACCAGGCGTCGCCCGTGCTTAGAACATCCGGAAACGGAATCCACTGGTCTGATTCGCCGCACCCGAGGCCGCTGCCCGCGTGACCACGGCATCCCCTTCGGCCAGCCCGCCGAGCACTTCGGTGAACCGGCCATCCGAGATGCCCGTTTTGACCTCTTTGGAGGCCAGAAGATTGGCCGCATCGACCTGATAGATCCGTGGCGCGGCTGCGGATGCACGCGCACGGCCCTTGCCCTCGCCGTTGGCACCGCCCCCACCCCCCTTTGATGCACCATTGGCTGCACCGGCTGCACCTGCGGACTCCGAGCCCGGAGCGCCTTGCTCGGGCGGCCGAAACCGAAGTGCGGCTGCCGGGACGCGCAACACATTTTCTTTTCGGTTCGTGGTGACGGCGACTTGGGCGGTCATTCCGGGCAGCAAAATGCCATCTTTGTTATCGACATCGATCACCACGTTATAGGTCACCACGTTTTGTTGACTCGTGGGATTTAACCGCACCATGCGCACCTTGGCATTGAACTCCTGATCACGAAAGGCATCCACGGTAAAGCGCACCGGCTGGCCGGCCGTGATGGAACCGACATCGGCCTCGGATACCGACGTGTCGATCTGCATGCGTCGCAGATCACGGGCAATTTGAAATAAGGTCGGGGTTTGAAAGCTTGCCGCAACAGTCTGCCCGACATCGATACCGCGATTGACCACGATGCCATCAATCGGCGAGCGAACCTTGCTGTATCCCAGATTCGTGCGGTCCCGCGAGAGCTGGGCTTCGACCTGCTGCACCTGCGCACTGGCCGTGGCCACGTCTTTGCGCAGACCGTCAAGCGCACCGTCGGATACAAAGCCGCGGGCCTTCAGATTCTCATTGCGCTTTAATGCGAGTTCGGCGTTATTCAGTGTGGCCCGCGCCGATGCAAGATTCGCCTCGGTCTGACGGATCTGCGCTTCTAAAATCGCCGGATCCAGTTCGGCGAGCAACTGACCGGCTTTGACCGGCTGATTAAAGTCCGTGTGAAGTTTGAGCACCGTTCCGGAGATCTGGGTACCGACATTGACCAGCTCGACGGGATTGAGGGTGCCATTGGCCGTGACCCGCTGCACGATCGGGCCGCGGTCGACTTTCGCCGTGACCCATTTCGGTTGCTCCGGGGCCGAACGCATCCACCACGCCGTGATTGCACCGACCGCTAACAGCACGATCACAGCAATCCGAAGCGGGGAACCCAGAAAGAGAGCGCGAAGTCGAATGGAAAAAGTCATAAGGACAAGAAGGCAAAAACCCGGCGCGAATCAGTCCGACACCGGGCTTTTGTGGAAGTTCAACACGTTTACTCGAGTTCTTCGTACAACGGGAGAGTCAGAAACTCTTCAAACGTGCGGCTTGTGGACATTTTTTCAAAAATCTTAGCCGCACGATCATAGGTTTTCGTATTTGACACACCGGACTCCGACAACGATCCTTTCACTTTCTTCAGTTCCTGAGGCACCATCTCGCGCACCATCTCGGCCGTGACCTTGCGGCCATCGTCGAGCACGCCCTTGTGAGAGCGAATCCACTGCCAGACCTGTGACCGCGAGATCTCAGCGGTCGCGGCATCTTCCATCAGATTGTGAATGGGCACGCATCCGTTACCGGTCAGCCATGAGCCCAGGTAATGAATGCCCACGTTGATGTTCATGCGCAGGCCGGCCTCGGTGATCGGGGTCTCCGGCTGGAAGTTCAACAGATCGGCGGCCGTGACATTGACATCGGGGCGCTGCTTCTCGATCTGATTAGGCTTATCGCCCAGCACTGCAACGAACTCCTGCATCGCGGTCTGAACCAACCCCGGATGGGCCACCCAGCCACCATCGTAACCATCGGTGGCATCGCGCTTTTTGTCGGCGATGATGCCCTGCATGGCGATCTCGTTTTTCTCGGGATCGTTCTTGATGGGAATCAGCGCACTCATGCCGCCGATGGCCGGCGCATTGCGACGATGGCAAGTCTTTAAGAGTAACAGTGCATACGAACGCAGAAATGGCGTGTTCATGTTGACCTTGGCACGGTCGGCCAAACAGAACTCCTGATCCACTTTGAATTTCTTAATGCACGAGAAGATGTAGTCCCAGCGCCCGGCGTTCAGACCGGCGCTGTGCTCGCGCAGCTCATACAGGATCTCATCCATCTCAAAGGCCGCGGTGATGGTCTCGATCAGTACCGTGGCCTTGATGGTGCCGCGCACGAGCCCAAGCTCGGCCTCGCACATGGTCAGGATGTCATTCCAGAGTCGGGCTTCCTGATGGCTCTCAATCTTGGGCAGATAAAAGTACGGGCCCGATCCGCGCGCCAGGAGTGCACGCGAGTTATGATAGAGGTAGATCGCCAGATCGAAAATGCCACCGGAGACCCGACGGCCATTGACCAGCACGTGTTTTTCATCGAGGTGCCAGCCACGGGGCCGCACCAATAATGTGGCGACCTTGTCCTTGAGCTCGTAGACCTTGCCGCCTTGTTCGTGGCGAATGGTGCCGCGAATCGCATCGCGCAGATTGATCTGGCCTTGGATCTGGTTATGCCAATTCGGTGTGTTGGAGTCCTCGAAATCCGCCATGAAGGAGTCGGCACCCGAGTTCAGCGCATTGATCACCATCTTGCGCTCCACCGGACCGGTGATCTCGACACGCCGGCACAAAAGATCCTTGGGCAGTTTGCCGATCTTCCAATCGGCCTCGCGAATCGAGGCGGTGTACTTCAGAAAGTCTGGACGCAGGCCCAGGTCAAACCGCTTGGCCACCTGTTCGCGGGTTTCCAGCAATTCCTGGCGGCGATGCTCAAAGGAGCGATGCAGCCGGGCCACCAAGGCCAGTGCGCCATGGGTCAGGATTTCAGAGAATTCGGGGGTGATCTCGGCCTTGATTTCAACGCCGGTCGGAAGACGGTCAGGCATAACAAACTCCACACAGAGGGGTAGGCATTTATAAGATGTTCTGGATGAGTGCGGCAGGCCGCATCAGCCCTCGATTATATTGGATCGATGCACCGATCCTCCCCTGCCCCGCTGACCCCATCGTATTGGGCAACCGCCTGTCAAGCGCTCGCGCAGGCCGATCCGATTCTGGGCCGCATCATTTCAGAACACCAATCCAGTGCACTGGTGTTGCGGGGTGACCTGCTGACCACCTGTGCCCGGGCCATTGTGGGCCAACAGATTTCAGTCAAAGCGGCGGCCAATGTCTGGTCGCGGGTGATCGCGCGTTTTGGTGACATCAATGCCGAGACCCTGTGCCGTGCGAGTCCGTCTGATTTCGAGGGCCTGGGCCTGTCCGGGCGCAAGATCAATTACCTGCGTGATCTGGCCGACCACTTTGCACGATCGTCCACCTTGGCCGACGACCTGACCCGGCTAGATGATGAATCGGTCATCGCACGCTTGACCGAGGTTCGAGGCGTTGGCCGATGGACCGCCGAGATGGCCCTGATCTTTGCGCTCGGTCGGCCCGATGTGTTGCCACTGGCCGATCTAGGTCTGATGAAGGCGATTTGCCTGCACTACCGACGGGGCCGACCCATCACGCCGTTGGCCGCGCAGCGCTTGGCCAAGCGCTGGCAGCCTTGGCGCAGCGTGGCCACCTGGTACCTATGGCGCAGCCTCGATCCAGAGCCGGTAGAGTACTGATCCATGTTCGCCTATCGCCACGCCTTTCATGCCGGAAATCACGCCGATGTATTCAAACATGTGGCGCTGGTCAGCATCCTGCGGTTGATGCAGAAAAAAGAGGCGCCACTCCTGGTGGTCGACACCCATGCGGGCGCCGGACTTTATACGCTGCACAGTCCGTTGGTGCGGGATAAGGCGGAGTGGCCCAGCGGCATTGGAAAACTCTGGGCATCCGCCTCATGGCCCGACCCCATCGCACATTATCTGGAACTCATTAAGCCGTTTAATAAGAGCGGTCGCCTGACCCACTATCCGGGTTCCCCCGTGCTGATCCAACAACTCCTGCGTCCCGATGATCGGCTGCGGGCCTTTGAGATGCATCCATCCGACATCGGGCCGCTGCAGGCCACGCTCAAGGGCGCACCACGTCAAGTCAAAGCAGAACGTAAAGACGGATTTCATCAGTTGCGGGCCCTGCTGCCCCCGCCATCGCGGCGCGGACTGATTCTGATCGATCCACCCTATGAAATGCGGGCGGATTACAGCCATGTGATTCACGCACTGAAAGAAGCGTTGACACGGTTTGCCACCGGTGTCTACGTGGTGTGGTACCCCAAAGTGGCGCGATTCCAAGTCGATCGTTTACTGCGTCAGGTGGCCGGACTGGCCATTCACGACGTGTTGCATGCGACCCTGACCGTGCGCGGCCCACTGAAAGACGGCCTGGGGCTGCAAGGCAGCGGCCTGGTGGTGATTAATCCGCCGTTTGGTTTACATGCTGAACTGGAGATGGCACTACCGGTGCTCACCCACGCGTTGGGCCAAGATGCCCGTGCCAGCTGCCGTGTGCGCAGCGGCAGTACCCCCACCGATATAAAAACGGCGCTTGGCATGTCGACACCAAGCGCCGTATCCCCCACGCCCCGACATGGGCGTGGGAAACCGGTTTAGGCCACCTTCTTGGCGGCGGCCTTGTCGTCGAAAAACTGCTCGTCTTCAGTGGATCCCTTGAGGGCGGCCGTCGACGCTTCACGCTCGATCGTCGTGGTCACCGCATCAAAGTAACCGGTGCCGACCTCGCGCTGATGTTTCACCGCGGTAAAGCCCTTCTCGGCGGCTGCAAACTCTGCCTGCTGCAGTTCCACGAATGCACTCATGTTTTCGCGCGCGTAACCATAGGCGAGGTTGAACATGGAGTAATTCAGGCTGTGGAAGCCGGCCAGTGTGATGAACTGGAACTTATAGCCCATCGCGCCGAGTTCACGCTGGAACTTCGCGATCGTGGCGTCGTCGAGATTTTTCTTCCAGTTAAAACTCGGCGAGCAGTTGTAGGCCAGCATCTTGCCGGGGAACTGCTTATGAATGGCTTCTGCAAATGTCTTGGCAAACGCGAGATCCGGTTTGCCCGTTTCACACCAGATCATGTCGGCATAAGGCGCATAGGCCAGACCGCGCGAAATCGACTGCTCCACGCCCGGACGAGTGCGATAAAACCCTTCCACCGTGCGCTCACCCGTTAAAAAGGCTTTATCGTTTTCATCCACATCCGAGGTGATCAGATCGGCGGCTTCCGCATCGGTGCGGGCCAGCAACACCGTGGGCACGCCCATCACATCAGACGCAAGACGTGCCGCCACCAGCTTGGCCACGGCCTCGCGCGAGGGCACCAACACCTTGCCGCCCATGTGGCCACATTTCTTCACCGACGCCAATTGATCTTCAAAGTGCACACCGGCTGCACCGGCCTCAATCATCGCCTTCATCAACTCAAAGGCGTTGAGCACGCCACCAAAACCGGCTTCGGCATCGGCCACAATCGGCAGGAAGTAATCCGTGTATCCGGCATCGCCCGGATTGGTGCCTTCCATCCATTGAATCTGATCGGCGCGGGTAAAGGTGTTGTTGATGCGCTTGACCACCATGGGCACGGAGTTCGCGGGATAGAGCGACTGATCCGGGTACATTTCACCGGCCAGATTGGCATCGCCGGCCACCTGCCAGCCCGAGAGGTACACGGCCTTCAATCCGGCCTTGGCCTGCTGCAGGGCCTGGTTGCCCGTCAACGCGCCCAATGAGTTCACAAAGGGTTCGGTGGTGACCAGGTTCCAGAGTTTTTCCGCACCGCGCTTCGCGAGCGTGTGTTCCGGCTGAAGCGATCCGCGCAAACGCACCACGTCTTCGGCGGTATAGCCGCGCTTGATCCCGCGCCAGCGGGGGTTTTCAGTCCATTCCTTTTGAAGCTTCTGGGCTTCGAGTTGACGGTTCGACATGTGGGTTCTCCCGATAAAAAGGTGATCCCATGCTAAGGAAACCTATTGCTTCGCAATAGAAAGTTGAACGATTTATTCAGGAAATAAAAAGCGATATAAAACAGTGGCTTATGTGAAGATTTCTTATTACGAAACGATATTTTTATGCATGAAAATTAATTTTGCTGCCTCGCATCACTCATGTTTCGCATTACGAAATTAAATTTTCGTCATGCGATAAATATCGCCGGTCAGGCCGTGTCGCGCAGCGTCCGCCAAACGGCCGTTCGCAGGACCGGACGCAGGGCGACCCAGCCAGCGCAGCAGGCGATCCCCGCGCCCACCGCCGCGCCCATGGCCAAGGCGGACCATCGCACCTCCAAGGACAAGGAAAACACCTGTTCGGCCAGCACCGCCCCGATGGCGAGCGCCGCCGCCGAGGCGAGCAATCCCGACAGACCGCCCACCACCATCAACTCCAACCATTGGGCCATCGCCAACTGGCGTCGACTCGCGCCCAAGGCGCGCAAGACGGCCGCCTCGCGCACACGTGTGTCGCGCGTGGCCAGCAGCGCGGCCCACAGCACCAAGATGCCACTGGCCAAGGCAAAACCAAACAGGAGTTGCACTGCCGAGATCACCTGCGACAGGATGCGCTGCAGTTGATTGACCAAGGCACTCAGATCAAACACGGTCAGCCCGGGAAACGATGACAACAACCGTCGCGTGAGATCCACCGTGGGCATGCCCTCTGGCGTAGAAGGCACGTGCACGGAGGTGATCCAGCTCTGCGGGGCATCGCTTAATGCCGCCGGCGTGAGGATCATGAAGAAGTTCACCTGCATCGAGTCCCAGCGCAGGGCACGGATGTTGTGCACCGTGACCTCGACCGGCTCACCGGCCACCTCGAACACCAGACGATCGTTGAGCTGCAGGCCGAGGGTGCGGGCAATGCCCTGCTCCACCGAGACCTGCTTGAGATCCGGATCCAAGGAGGAACCGGCCACGATCCGGTTATGCGCTGGAATGGTTCGTGAATAGGTGAGGTTAAATTCCCGATCGACCAGTCGTTGGGCCCGGTCATGGTTGTAATCACTCGGTTGAATCGAGCGGCCATTGACCGCAATCAGGCGTCCGCGCACCATCGGAAACACCGTGGGCTTCTCCAGGCCCGATGCACGAATCGCATCGGCCACGGCAAATCGTTCCGAGGTTTGAATATTCAACACGAAACGGTTCGGGGCATCCGGCGGCGTGGACAGCCGCCAGGCATTGACCAGATCGGCCTGAACACTGGTCAGCAGAAACAATGCCGTGAGCGCCATGGACACCCCCTGGACCTGCAAGGCCAGCGCGCTGCCACGCCGCTGCAGTCCACGCACCGTATTGCGCCACGCCCAGCGCAGACTCCCGACGGCACTGTCGCCACGCACGGACGCGCCGGTGCGCAGTAACGACGACGGCAATAAACGAAATACTCCCCACGACAGCACCGCAAACACCAGTCCGGCGATCGCAAACCCGCCCGCCGTGATGGCGGCCAATTGGGCATTCCCGGTTCCGAACCACAGCACCGCCCATACCGCCGCCAACATGGCGATGGCCCAGAGTTTTCCGGAAACGGATCCCGCCGCAGTGTCGTGTCGCAGCACGCGCACGGCGGGCACTTGTCGCAGACCCATCAGCGGTGGCACCGCAAACCCCAAGACCATGGCCACGGCCACACCGGCGGCCTGAATGAACGGCGTCATGGATACGCTGGCCAAGGGAAGGTTCAGGTATTGGGATGCCAGCGCAGCCAGCGATAACTGAATCAGCCACCCCAGTGCCATGCCGAGCGCCACCGCACCGATGGTGATCAGCAACAACTCCAATGCCCACCATCCGGCCAGACGGGATTGCGTTGCGCCCAGTGATTTGAGCACCGCACAGGTCTGCAAATGCTGAGCCACAAATCGCTGACTGGCCAAGGCCACCGCAGCGGCGGCCGTGAGCGAGGCCAACATACCGGTTAAGGATAAAAACGCGTACGCGCGATCCAAGGCATTGCGCAATTCGGGCCGCGCGT